>JAAHTG010000043.1_pt1 | contig 84901 bp, 70 predicted proteins | sample 6116081 | NCBI WGS metagenome assembly JAAHTG01 (sample SAMN13939989, study PRJNA603662) | sponge metagenome | isolation source: marine sponge | host: Mycale hentscheli | place: New Zealand | collected 2005 | reverse complement strand
ACACCGGCAAAATTCGATGCGCGCTATGATTGGCTATTTAAAACAGACGTTGTGGCGGAAAGCGCAGCAGGCTTTGAAGAGGTATAGAGATGATTGAATTTGAGTACCAAACGCTGCCATGGAATATTATATTTGGTGCCGGCGCTTTGGCGCGGTTGCCCGGCGAATTGGACAAGTTGGGGATGAAACGTGCGTTGGTTCTAACCACACCTAATCAAACTAAAAGCGGCGAAGATGTGATTGATTTGTTGGAAATTCGGGCCGCTGGCTTGTTTGACCAATGCGTGATGCATGTTCCTCAGCAAACTGTTTCTGCAGCATCGGTGCGTGCCAGAGAACTCGGTGCTGATTGCACAGTCGCGCTGGGCGGCGGTAGCACCACAGGCCTTGGTAAGGCACTTGCTGTTCAGATGGGCTTACCGAACATCGTTATTCCAACCAGTTATGCAGGTTCCGAAATGACAGATATTTGGGCGATTACCGATGAAGGGCGCAAAGTCACTGACCGCAACAATGATGTGGTTCCGACACTGACACTTTATGACCCCACATTAACGCTTAGCTTGCCGCCAAAGTTTGCAGCCGCAAGCGGATTGAACGCAATGGCGCAGGCCGTTGTGAATGTGGCGACCGACAAGATTAATCCAATTGTGTCTTGTCTGGCTTTGGATGCTGTGAAGTCTCTTTATGAGAGTTTGCCGGTTATAATGGACAAACCAGATGACATGGAGGCGAGGTCACAGGCACTATACGGCGCATGTCTTGCGGGCGGCGCGCTGGGCACCGGTGCCACAAGTTTACATCATAAAATTTGCCATACGATGGGTGGCACTTTCAATATGCCTCATGCAGAAACCCATGCGGTTATCCTGCCTCATTCTGTTGCATACAACGCGGCGGCGACCCCGGATGGTTCTGCTCGGCTAGCTGCCGCAATGGGCGCGGCTAATGCCGCCGATGCAATATATAATTTGATGAAAAAACTGTCGCTTCCGCTTGGACTGAAAGACCTTGGCTTTAAAGAAGCTGACCTTGATCAGGCCACTGAAGTCACGCTGGAAAAACCATTTCATAACGCTGAGCCGGTGACGGCTAAACGGCTGAGAGTTTTGTTGCAAAACGCATATGACGGCGTGCGACCACGGCCCATATCTTAGTTGGCCTTCTAAATCCTTTTATTTGTTTGAGATAGATCATGAAAACTGTCCCAGTTATTACGTGCGAACAGGCTGCCGAAAAAGTGCAATCAGGCGATACCATGATTGTCGGCGGTTTCGGTATGACAGGCGCGCCGGTACATTTGCTACATGCGCTTGCGGAGCGCGATGTATCTGGCCTCACATTTGTTGGCAACAACATCGGCGAACCAGGCTTGGGCGGCGGTCGATTGCTTCGTAACAAGCAGATAAAAAGCGCGGTTGGGTCATATTTTACCAGCAACAAAGAAGCCGTTGCAGCAGCTCAATCCGGTGAGATTGATGTAACCTTATTACCCCAAGGCACACTGGCTGAAGCTATCCGCGCTGGCGGCGCTGGCATTGGTGGCTTCTTTACGCCGACGGCCGCTGATACTGCCTTAGCGGAAGGCTGCGAAATTCGCGAAATTAACGGCAAACGGATGATTTTTATAGCACCTATTCGCGGTGAAATTGCTCTGGTTAGGGCGTGGCGCGCAGACACTGCAGGTAACCTGCAATACCGTATGACAGAACGTAACTTTAACGCCGCTGCAGCCACAGCCGCTGACACCGTATTAGTTGAGGTAGAGGAGATTGTGCCCGTGGGTCAGATTGATCCTAACCAGGTGCATACGCCGGGCTGTTTTGTGGATTTTCTGGTTCAAGCAACTGTAACTCTAGAGGACCTAGGTTCATCAGCTTCAATTTCCGCCAGCTCCAAAAAAGTTGATCCAGCACGCGAAAACATGGCCAAGGCCGCTCTTGCAGAATTGACCCGCGGTGACATTGTTAATCTGGGCATTGGAATTCCTACCTTAGTTGCTGATTATATTGAAGCTGATGACGGCATTATTATGCATTCTGAAAACGGCATGTTAGGCGTCGGCCCCGAACCTGAAAGCGGAGGCGCGATGGACTATCCGGTTAACGCAGGCAAAATTCCGGTAACAGCGTTGCCGGGTTCCAGCTATTTCGATAGCGCCGCTTCTTTCGGGATGATTCGGGGCGGGCATGTGGATGTTGCGATCATGGGCGGCCTCGAAGTGGATGCCAGCGGCAATCTGGCAAATTGGGCAGTTCCGGGACGGCCATTATTAGGCGTTGGCGGCGCCATGGATTTGGCATCTGGGGCAAAAAAATTGATTATCACTATGTCCCATACAGCGCGCGACGGTGCATCAAAAGTGGTAAAAAATTGCAATTTGCCGATAACAACCCGAGGGGCCGTCGATGTTTTGATTACCGATTTTGGCGTGTTCAGGTTTGATGATAGTGGCATGATTTTGGTGAAACTGCTCGGCGGTGCCACGCTTGAGACAATAGCTGAAGTTACTGATGCGCCGTATCGCATTGCTCTTGAACAATAGTTAACACTTGCGGTTTGATCGAAGTGTTTGCATATGGGGGTTGTTATGGATGTAGAGAAGGTGGTCATAGTTGGAGGCGGAAACGCCGGATTGCAGATCGCTGATAGTATACGCCGAGGTGGTTTTCAAGGGTCGATTGATATCTTCTGCGACGAAGAGTACCCACCGTATCTGTGACCACCACTTTCGAAGAAGTATCTTGAAGGCACCTTAGATACAGAGCGACTTTTTTACGCTCTGCGAAATTCTATGAAGCTAAACAAATTAATCTGCATATAGGCGAAGTTGTTATCGCGATTAATCGCAGCGCAAAATTCATTACGACTGCTGATGGTAACACGCAAACTTATGATAAACTGGTGCTTGTGTGCGGCCAAAGCCGGAAAGCCAGTTTTTCAAACTATTCGCCTAGAACAGTTTTTATCACATTATTTTCTATAGAATTTATTGTCTATATATTTCAATATCTTATGCATCTGTCAATCGGGCTCGTAACCTGAAGGTCGTAGGTTCAACCGCCGGTGTAGGCGTGCATCAGTACGTCGAAATAGTGCTATGGACAGGGAAGAAACGCCCTTAGGTAAGCGGCCTACAATTCTATCTCCGCAACTATTAACAGCTCGTGATTAAACCAAGACGGTCCCCTGATGGAGGTGGAGAGCCGAGCTATCCGTTCAAGACACGAAACTGAACGGAGATCAAAAAGTGATTGTACGATCTGGATGGATAGATGTTTTGTTCTTTTTTGCGTTGCTTGGCATCTATCTGCCTGCGAGCGCGCAGCCCACTACCATTGCACCGGTATTGTCGGATGAGCGAGACTATGCCGAATATTGGGAGCAGCAGTTTTACTTTGAGACAGGCGCGTTACTTACAAGCCAGTTCCTGATCACGAACCTGCCGATCAGCAAGCATCATGGGTTGATGATTGCCTCGCTCAAGCTGCCAGGCGAACCTGCGGTTATTATAAAAAATGGACGCGGACGGGATGGTTGGACATTTTCCGGCGATGCACCAAATCTCGCGATTTTTCAACACGAGCTTGAGGGAGCTCACCCGGGGTACAAGCTTCGGCTTCACAATACGGCGGCAGAGGTTGATGTGCTCTTCAACGCTAAACATGATTTGATAGAGTTGCTCCCGAAAGATAACGAGTTGAATCTGCCTGAAATCACGCTCTACGCTCCAATAGTGCGATCATTTGCCCGCTGGCGGGCAGGGCCGGAAATTGGCGGGCAAGGCCCGGGCGGCGAATGGCAGCCCCTCGGGCACGGAAAAGGGTATGGCCTGCATGTTATACAGCGCGTTCCACTAGCTCGCACGTTGCGTCGCTGGGTGCGGGCAACACCGATTGAGAGCGAAGGAGAATTTGCGCCGCTCATTCACCACTTTGAAACCCCTTCTGGTGCGACCCAAACCGAGGTCATACTGATACCTCGATTTGGGGCGTCGGAAAAACTCGGCAATGTGGCGGTTCGACTTAATGGCGCGGGCGAACTAGTTTTTGATGGCCGCAAAGCTTCTGGGACAATTACAACCGACATAGAACTTGAAACTTTTCTCATCAAGGACCAACTGAGCGGTGTCGAGAAATTGGTGGCAGGATCATTGGCGGATATATCCCGATTCAGACGACTTGCGAAATACAAGATGATTGTTGAAGTCGACAACGTCACTCATTTAATAAGCGGTACTGCATTACTGGAGGAAATTCTGATTGGAAAAGAACGACGGAATCGCCGCCGTATCAGACGATAGGTCAAAAATCGACCGTGAAGCCGATACCTATCTTTATCTGATCAACTGAGCCGACACCGTTGGCGACTAACGGGCTTTCTATCGCATCACCCAAAAGTCGGCCATAGCTCGCCAAACCAACGAGGCGGGTGCGTTTGTCAATTTGATAGCGACCATACAAACTGACAGATGCTTCTGACACACTTGAACGGGGAGTATATACTTGTAGGCCTGCTGTCGAGTTTGCGGATTGTATTGCTGTGACACCGAAATTCGTTTGCATCGCTGTGCTCGAGAGCCATTTTGCGCTCGCCACTGCAGCAGAAGAAAACTTCCCGGATTTGAAAATACCATGGCCGAAGGTGACGCGTATGCTGTCGCCCTGGTTGGCTCCAAGAGCATGCCGGTATTCAGCGTTAAACAGCACCTTCTTGGTTTTATATTTGGTGAATACGCCGACTTGAAAGGTACTGTCGATGTCGTCCAAGCCTTCCAGAATCGGATTTCGAGTCTCGCGCCTGCCTGATTTTTGTTTGATAAAAGGACCTATTGTCCACCCTTCAACTAAAACTGCATTGAAGCTCAGTCGCCGATTGGATAGCCGCCAGCGTTGGCCATAACGAATATCAATCAAAGGAACGACCTTGGTGCGGTAGTTTTTTGCACCAACATAGTCCGGTAGTGTTCCAATTCCAGCGCCGATACGAACCTTCAGGTCTTTAAGCTTCAAGTCATCGGAAATGAGGAGGTCGAAACCATCTTGGATGTTTTCAATCGCGGCGCTGAGCATTCCAGTGCCGGACTCGTCGCGTGCAAATGATTCAAGTGAAATAGCGGCCAGCGATGTAAGAACCAATAGATTTTTGAAAGCGGTCAGGGGCGCCATGTGAGAAACATCCAATCTTTCCAGTTATGAAAGAAAGACGGAACCGGAGGCGGTTGGCCTCCATTACCTAGTTGAAAAATAGGCTATATTCGGAGCTATACGCTAGAATTTACGTTCGACAAAAATACCGAAAGTCCGGGGTCGTGGTGGGGTCACATGTTCATCCACGTCAATGGTAAAACTGTTGCCGAAAGAGAAGGTATTGGCTTTCGTGTCGGTAAGATTATCCGCATATAAGCCAATTTTCCATATGTCATTGGAGATCTGAAGTGAAGCATTCAAGATGCCGTAATCGCCCATTTGCGGCGACGTATCTTCGTCAAAACGGAGCGCTGAAGCCCCGATATAGGCATAGTTAGCAGCGATTGAACTTCGCCAGTTTGGACCGACGTCAAACTGATAAAGTGCTGCTAAACTGACAGTGTTTTCCGGTATTGTGGGTAACCGGTCGCCAGCATTTGCGCCAAGGAACGGGTTGTCATCCAGTAATTCAGAATCGTTCCAGAAAAAGGATCCGCGCAGTTCAAACCCTTCGAATAAGCGGGTTGTAAATTCAACTTCATAACCGAGATTGCGAGCGTTGCCCACATTGGTAACAAATGGCAGGCCATTGCTGTCAATCTGGTCAGACTGGATGTCAAACCAGTTAACATAGAAGACGGAAAGATTGAGCGAGAGCTTCCGGTCAAACCAATAGGATTTGATGCCAACTTCATAGTTCACCAGCGTATCGGATTGAAAATTGGCTGGGACAACGTTAAAAAAATCCTCATCGGGGTCAGCGGCAATCAATGCACCTAGAGGGGTATCGATATTGATGCCCCCAACCCGATATCCTATTGACACCTGAAAATAGGATTGAACTTCATCAGACCACTCATATCGAAGCGCCCCTTTGGGAATTAACTTATCTGTCGTCCTGCCCGCGTCGACCGCTTGCTCGGTGCTTTCCGGGGCAAACAGCGAGCGATAGTTTAGATTGAGTTTGCTGTGGGAGTAGCGTAGGCCTCCAGTCAGGCTTAACTTATTGTTCAATTTGAAAACGCTCTCGCCAAATAAAGCAAAATCACTAGTGGTCTCGATTCTGTTATCAGCGAAAGCAAACCTTGCGGCTTGATCATCAAATGCGAAGGCAAGAAGACTGGTAGTTGATTGTTTGCGATTTAAGTAAAATAACCCTGCAAGCCATTCAAGTCGCCGCCCAGATTTTGATTGTAGGCGCGTTTCATGGCTGATCGTCCGGATATCATTGCCTGAAAAATACCCTGCGGCGTCGACGGAAAAACTGGCAAAGAAGTCTTTCACGCCGCTGATAGTGGCCAACTCTCCCAATTCGGGTAACTCTGTGGGAAAACTTCCAACATCCTCTAAAAACGGCACGCCTCGCGAAGCGTCCGTTGTCTCTTCAACGGTTCGATCAACAAACGCTGTGGCACTGGTTAAAACGGCAGATCCGAGTTTGCCTTTTAACGTCAGGGATGCCTGCATGAAGTCGTCGCTGTATGGTTCCTGCAGTGTATTTGAACGTTTGTTTCTACCGAGCGACTGCTGGAAATATTGTGAATCATCGTACCGGATGGACTGAATGTTGAAAACACCGTCCAGAGTCCATGTTTCGTCTATTTTCAGGCGCAGCGCTGATCGGGCACCATAAATTTCAAGGTCATTTATGTTGTTTGACCCAAGACCAACATCATCAATGTAACCATCTCGCAAGTCGGCATACCCTGAAAAACGAAACCCCAGCTTGTTCCGGATAATAGGTATATTGAACACAACATCCATGAGCGCGTTTTCTCCGCTGCCTTCAGTATGTGAAGTTGAGGCGCGAAATTTCGCTTCAGTTTCATCCAGAGAAGGCTTGGTCGTGACAATTTTATATATGCCACCAAGCGATCCTGCACCGTAGAGGGTGCCTTGGGGCCCCCTGATGAGTTCAATGCGATCGACATCAAATAGTCGGATATCTGGATTGGTGTCACTGAAGTTGACTGGCGTTTCATCAATATAGATGCCCACCACCGTTTGAGTGCGGTCGGCAAATGGTCCATCTGACAAGCCACGCACAAATATCTTGTTGCGCCCAGGCCCAAGGTTGGTGGTTGATACGCCAGCAAGGTGCGGCACCAGTGTTTGGAAGTCGTATGCCCCAAGGTCTTCAAGAGCTAAAGATGAAACGCCGCTAACACTTACAGGCAGGTCGAAACTTGTTGATGGCCATTTGATGGCAGTAACAACAAGTTCTTCAACGCCCACAGCTTCTTCGGGGCCGGCTTGTCGAGGCGTATTATCGCTGGCAACACGAGCAGCTGGCAACCTGAAGATTTCGACCGTGTTGTTGTCGATAAAGCGAAATCCGAATCCGGTACCTGCCAGCAACTGTCGCATGACAACGCTTTTGGAAACGTTTCGAGAGCTGCCTGCTGATTGAATGCCGGCTAAGTCGAAATTGGAGAAATTAATTGAGAGCTGTGCTTGTTCGGCAAATTCTATGAGTGCGGTCTGAAGCGGTTGACGCTCAATCACAAAAAACCTGGGCTGTGCCCAAACCGACTGGCTCGACGCGCAGATGCAAAGGATTATTGCGGTACCAAAACCCAAAAACTGTCGCCGTTTATTCTCCAGCCCCCGCACAGCCATACTAAGGAAGCAAGAGAATTTCATCGCTGGAAACGACCAGTTTCAAATTCAGGAACATACCGAGCTGCCGCATCATGGCCTCGGATTTGGAAACGACAAGTGTGCCTGAAAATGTCATTTCATGTAATTTCTCATCACCAAGCCGCAATGCCTTTTCTGGGAATATCTGCTGTATGGCGGCAACAACTTCATTAAGTGGCCGATTGTCGAACGATAGTATTCCTTCGGACCATGCTCCGATTGCGGCAGCGGCAACCTCTGCGATATCGGGTGAAGAGTTGCCCGTCTTGTATGTAGCGATGGTGCCTGGTTCTATCAACAATGATTGGATGTCTGCACTCAGTACCGTATCCACAGACACCAACCCTTCATTAACAGCAACTTGTTCAAAATCTACGCCCAGTATGACCTCAAACCGAGTGCCCACGACCGTGATCTGTCGATTACCTGCCAACACAACAAAAGGCTTTGAAGCGTCCTTGGCTACACCAAAGAAGGCGCGGCCTTTTGTCAGCGTAAGCAACCGTTCGTCGTTTTTCATGGTAACTGCAAGCTCGCTACCACCAAAAAGTGATACTGTTGACCCATCTGAAAGTTTGACACTTTCAATTGCATCGTCCGCCGCTGCATAGATTTGAAGCGGGGCAGACGGCTGTAGCAATCCTGACCCGGGCGCCATAATGGTAAATATGAGCGTAGCGGCAACCGCCCCCGCGACTGCCCATTGGGGCCACGACCAGCCTTTCATGAAGCCTTCATCCGCAGCCGCAACACTATCTATCTTGCGTGGTGGTTTGAGATCTTCTGCAAAGGCAGCACGCGCAGCTTGTTCAAACGTTTTGGCGTCGCGCATTGTCGCAGCAACATGCTCAAATGCTTCGGCATGCGCAGGGTCTGCGAGCAGCCAATCCATATGCTGTTCGATGTCATGGTCGGATGCGTCGCCTGTGTTCAGGCGTGCGTGCCATGCCGCTGCGGCGTCCAAAACTTCCAGCGCAATGTCATTTTTTTCATACTTAGCCATGCTCTTCACTCATGCAACTGTGTGGTAAACGGTACGACCCCCATGGCACCTCCGATAATTTTCGGAATAACATCATCGGTATCCTTCCTTCAAAGGCGCAAGTTCCTTGATTGCGCGGATCATATGTTTCTCGATCGTACTTTTAGGAATGCCCGTCTGTTCAGCAATCTCGGCATGGGTTAGACCCTCGAAACGATGCAGCATAAAAATCTTGCGTGTTTTGTCTGGCATGCCTTCCAAAACACATAGGGCTGCTTCAATCTGTTGTTTGGCATCTAGCGTGCGCGCTGGATCGACACCCAAATGAGATTCTGAAAGGTCACCAGAGCCTTCGGTATTGAGTTTGCCCCAGGCATCTTCGCGCGCAGCGCGGGCATCGCGCTCCCGCACTCGGTCAATGACAAGGTTTGTTGCTATACGGGCCAGTAATGCTGACGGCGAGGCTATAATCTCGGCATCGTATTTTCCCTGGAAACGGATAAAAGCTTCCTGGACAATTTCCTCTGCCTCTGCCTCGTTGCGAACTTTAGCCATTGTAAAACGAATTAAAGCAGGGCGCTGCGCGCGAAACAACTCTTCGAGCGTGCGACCGCCTACAGAAGCGTCTGTTGCAGTTGTATTATTTTTTTCAGAACCGTCGAGCATGCTCAAAGAGTAGCTGATACCCGGTAACATGAAAAGCGACATAACGAGTTGGATTTATTTTGATATTTTTTGGAGGGCTTCTTCGCACCATTCCGTCACTCAACTAATGCATATCGTTCGGCTTGGAGAAAAATAATGCCTGAAACCCCTATAAAAACCATCAATGTCGCCGTCATCGGCCTCGGCAATTGCGCCAGCTCGTTAATACAGGGAATTTACTACTACAGTGATGAAAATGATACCGATGCTGCCGGACTGATGCATCATGACCTTGGCGGCTATAAACCGTCAGATATCAGGATTGTCACTGCGTACGACATAGATAAGCGCAAAGTGGGACGTGATGTAGCGGAAGCTGTGTTCGCTGCACCGAACTGCACCACAGTTTTCAATGCGAATATTCCAAAACAGGACGTGATTGTTAAAATGGGCCGCGCGCTGGACGGCTATTCTGATCATATGGCCGCTTACCCTGACGATCGACGTTTTATGCCGGTCAATGCTCCAGAGCCTAATAAGGCGGATGTTGTTCGTGAGTTTAGAGAGGCTGATGTCCATGTTGTGATGAATTACCTGCCAGTTGGTAGCCAGCAGGCATCAGAATTCTACGCGGAATGTGCCCTTGAAGCAGGTGTCGCGTTTGTAAACAATATACCGGTTTTTATTGCGAGCAACCCGGTGTGGGCTGAACGTTTTGAAAAGGCAGGTGTGCCAATTATCGGTGATGACATCAAAGCCCAACTTGGAGCCACGATAGTACACCGCATTCTAACAGACTTGTTCGCTAAACGCGGTGTTGCGATGGACCGTACCTATCAGCTCAATACCGGCGGCAACACTGATTTTCTCAACATGAAAAATCAGGATCGACTTGCCTCAAAGAAAACATCGAAAACCGAGGCGGTTCAGTCGGTTGCGGCTAGCCGCATTGCGGACGAAAATATCCATGTCGGCCCTAGCGACTATGTTGCTTGGCAAAACGATAACAAGGTGTGTTTCCTGCGGATGGAAGGGCGCTTGTTTGGTGACGTGCCGATGAACCTGGAAATGCGGCTGTCGGTTGAAGACTCGCCGAACTCGGCGGGGGTTGCGATTGATACGATCCGCTGCGCGAAAGTTGCGCTTGATCGGGGGCAGAGCGGTGTTATCGAAGGGCCTTCGGCCTTCTTCTGCAAGCACCCACCAGTTCAACATACCGATGAAGAAGCCCGGGTTATGACCGAGGCTTTCATTGAGGGTGTATCCCTCAAGGCAGTGCCCATGAACGATGAGCGGACAAGAATTGCGGTAGCGAGTTAAATTTTGCCCAAACAGAATACTCCAACCCCCACGAACCTCGCAGTCACAAGCAACACTTATATTGCAAGACTGCGGGGTTTTCCGAAATGGTAGGTGGACAGCATGGACCAAGCAATCAATGAATCAGCAGAACGGCCGTCGATATCACTGGAGTATGGGCGGCCGATTGAGATCGAAGAACTGTCCAATCGCGCCCTTATCCACCCTTTGTCTGACAAGGTGGTTCAGTTTGGAATAAAGCTGGGCGTGAGCGCGAATGCTGTATCTTTTGCAGGTCTCGCGTGTGGGCTGTTGGCAGCGGTTGCCTATACACAAGTTCCAAACACCCTATTTGTTTTAGCGGGCTTCCTGTTGATGGTTTGCTGGCACATTCTTGACGGGGCTGATGGACGACTTGCCCGTATAACTGGCACCTCAAGCGCTTTTGGCCGTGTGATCGACGGTATTTGTGACCATCTAGTATATGCTGTAGTTTATATTGCCTTAACGCTGAGCCTTGTCGCAGGAGGATATGATCCTGATATCTGGTGGCTCGCGATTGGTGCTGGTCTTTCGCATGCTGTGCAGGCAGCAGGCTATGAGGAGCGACGGCAAAAATACCAACGCCGCATGAAGGGCGTTGGGCGCGCAGAATCCTCGGAAAGCTTGCTTAAGATAGAAGGGAAAAAGTCTCTGCTTGCAAGCATGTATGATCTTGCTCAGAAATTTGTAGCGGGTCGTGACCATGGTTTCGACGACACTTTAAAACAAATGAAAGACAATACCCAACTTGCGGCCCGCGCTGTTGAGCAAACAGTATCCATGGTAAAAAGTTGGAGTCTTTTGAATGCGAATAACCGAACGCTCCTGATTTTCCTGTTTTGTCTTGCTGGTGAGCCGCAATATTATTTTGTTTTCGAGCTTACTGTGCTCAATCTGGTGCTGATTATCTTGATGTTAGCGGAGTGGCGCTTCGAGAAACAGCTAGTGCATACCTTCAAGCAGCGCTAGGTTCACGGGCTCATGGGAAATATCGACGATATCAGAGACATACTGCGCGGGGCAATTGCATCTCTTGGTGGTTTTGGTGGCCGTATGATTGCCCGTCTGATTTTGATGATTACCGCTGGACAGTTGTACGGAGCAATACCGCTGGGCTTACTTGGCCAGGTTGCAGCCATTACAGAAATACTAGCGGCTGTTGCTGTTCTTGGCCTTAAACGCAGCTTGTTGGATTTGATGAGCGAAGATGAAAAGGAAGGGCGGGATCCTCAACAAACTATAATCGCAGCTCTCGTTGTGTCCTTGGGTCTTGGAGCTGCAATGTCCTTGTTGCTGGCTCTTGTTTGGCCAATCTTGTTTCCTGACTTACAAATGCCCATCCTGCTCTATGGAGCTATCCCAGGTATTGTTTTTGCAGAGGTGGCGGGCGCTGCTATCCGTTTCAGGCGTATCATCCGTTGGGAAGTTGTCGCAAGATGTGTATTGGAGCCGTGGTCTTTCCTTATTGCTGCAGTTCTGTTGTATTTTGCAGACGCTGGCGCAGCGGGGCTTCTATCGGCATACGCTGTCTCTGCATTAGCCGCGGCTGTGGGAATAGTCTTGGGCCTAAACCATGTATTTACGCTCAAAAGCCTCTTTTTTGCAGGGACCAATTGGCGGCGATTGTTGGCGGTCCCGCGCCGAAGTATGGCCGTTGGGATCACAGATGTGGGCACGATGATGTTTAGGCGGCTGGATATTCTGGTGCTTTCACTTGTTGTTGGGCACGGTGCAACAGGTGTTTACTATATGGCGCAGCAGATTGTAACGGTGCCCCACAAAATTCATCAATTGTTCGAGCCAATGCTGTCGCCGGTGCTGGCAAAGTTGCATCATGCTGCAGAAAAGGCGATGATCACTACCAAGCTTGCAAGTATATGTCGGTGGGTTTTCACTTTGCAGCTCGCACTAACCGTGCCATTGCTGATATTTGGCGAGGAGGTACTGAGCCTGTTTGGTCCTGACTTCGCGGTGGGCGCATTGGTCCTGACTTTTCTACTATTGGCCGAACTAATTGATGGTAGTTTTGCACTTACTGAAACACCGCTTGTTTTCGCGCGACCAACTATTCCACCGAAACTTGTTCTGCTAGCCCTCGCTGTTGAAGTGACCGCGATATACAGTTTTGCAACAATGTGGGGTGTGCCCGGCGCTGCACTTGGTTTTCTTGCCGCTATGGCGGCCTTGACCATGATGCGCTTGTTCAATCTCAAACGGCAACTTGCGATCAACGTGCTTAGTTTCAGTTATATATGGCCACTGGTTTTTGCGGGCACCATTGGTGCGAGCCTAGCTGCCATCAAGTCATCTGGTTTGGTGGCCGGATCATGGGAGATAGGGGCGGTAATGATTCTTGCTATTGCATTTAATGTCGTACTGATCAGATTCCTGGCGTTAACACCGATGGACAGGCAGCTATTCAGGCAGCTCCGTTCTGGCTAGAGGCTAACCACTCTGTCGCCAGGCCATGCATTTTCGGGCAATCAACATCAATCCAAAAACTATCGCTAACGTCCACTGCAACTGCTTTGCGTTGAGCTGCGAGAAATTCCATACCTCCGGATATGGAGAAATCGCCGGCTTGTTTGCTGTAATCCTCAATTGCGTCAAAGAGTGCGGGCCCAGCAACAAAAACACCGGTGTCATACCCATTGAAAACCTTCAATTCCTTTCCGATAGACAAAATTCTGTCACCGCGTAGTCGTACTTTGGTAACGTCGTTCAGGTCCACAAAACGGTTGTCGAGGCGGGTATCTACTGCAAGCCCAACTTCATCTTTGGCCAGTGGGTACGTCATCAATTTTGTGTATAATGATGGCTCCACAAAATGGTCACACATTGCGAGGCAAAACCGGCCCTCAATGTGCTCCTTCGCTTTTAGAACGGAAAGCCCGTTCGCCAGTTGATAATCTGGATTCTCTATTACCTGAACGGGCCAATCACGGGTTCGCGATAAACCGTCTAAAAATTCACGCAAAACGGCAGCGTTGTATCCGACAACTATGGTGGCCCGTGTCAGACCTGCGGCAAAAGCAGCCTCCAGGGCATGTTCGATGAGAGGTTTGCCCGCGAGCTCAACCAGCGGCTTTAGGTCCCCCTTAGCTTTTAGACGAGTTCCCTCACCTGCAGCTACGATTAGCAGGTCTCTGATCATGCCAGTGTCGCCTTTCTTGTTGAGGTTCGCTTGGTGGCGTTTGATGGTGAACGCAATTGCAACAGCGCTGGAAGCAGCAGCCATGTCATCACAAGGCAGATACTGAATCCAATTAACGCGAGATATCCCATCGACCTCAATCCACCCATCGAGGCTGTGACTAGGCCGCCAAACCCTATAAGCGTTGTCAGGGTTGTTATCATTGCCGCACGTCCGGTTGTGCCCATGACTTCAGCAATCGGTTCATCGGCATTACGAAAGCGTTCAAAAATATGGATACCATTATCAACTGAGATACCGATCAGCGACGGCAAAATAACCATATTGATGATAGACAGTTTGAGGTCGACAAGTACCATAACAGCCATGGTAATTATTAACCCGGCTAGGGTGGGAGTTAGAATCTGCATTGTTCCAACGACTGAGCGTGTGAAAGCGAAAATCATAGCAGCCGTGACCACCAGAACCAGGACAACAGCCCGCGATGCGTCTGACTTCATAAGCGCCAGCATTTCGACAAAAATGAACGCTTCAGACGCCGGATAATAGCTAGTGCCATTAACGGTAAAAGACGCGGCATCCTCATAAAATTGTCGGGCCAAGCCAGCGTCATCCATAGTGACAGAATTGTAGATATACATCAAATAGCCGGGTTTATCTTCCCTCCCAATAAATACGCGCCGCATCGCGGGTGGCAATTCATCTGGTTTTAATTCATCAATCTGCAGATACCGGGTTTTACCTGCCAGGTCTTTAGGCAGGGCCCCACTTTCGCTCAGGGTTTCCCACATACGACTTATTACCTGCAGGCGTTCAGCTTGCATAGTTGGATTGGGTACAAAGTTTCGAAGGCTAACAATCTTGGAAATAGTTGGTGTTTCAGTATCTTGTAAAACATAATTGTCAAAATAGGCCTCAATCGCTTCGACTTCCTCTAGGGTTTCTACCACCAAAACAGCCCTATCGTGGCCGCCTCTGAAAATGCTTTTTGAAATCGTGGTGGCCCATTGTTGATCTGGCGATTTATCTGCCTGGATGTTGCGAAAATTGTGTTCAAATTCGAGGCCAAAGGCCAGCATCCCAACTACCACCACCAAAAGTAAAACAGCGACTACTGTCGGGAGAGGTTTGTATTTTCCGACCAGCCAACCGGTTTTGCGCAATTTCATCGTCCGTAGGCTGGGTTGCCAGCGAATTTTGCCGTGCAGTAAACACAAGATAGATGGGAACACAGTATACATTGCCAGTAGAATCAATAACACTCCACATCCGGCAATAAATCCGAACTCACGGAAAGCTCGGAATTCGGTCAACAGCAATGACAGAAAACCAAACGATGTTGTCAGTGCTGCATAAAGTGACGCTTTACCAGTATGGCCAATAATCAACGTCAAAGCCTCAATATGATTGAGGCCCCTTCCGCGAGCTTCTGAGTAGCGGCTCATATTATGGATGCCGAAATCTATACCGAGACCAAACAAAATCAGTGCCAAGAAAATGGTAATAAGGTTCAAACCGCCAATGGCAAGCGCCGTTAGGCCGAGTGTCCATATGATACCGCATAGCAGGGGCAGCATAATGAGAGCCACCGCCGACGCACGGCGATAATGAGCTGCCAATAGTAGCATTATCAACCCAATTGACGTGCTCAGGCCAACGGATACATCACGCAGAACAGCATCATACTGGGTGACCTTGTTGCTAATCCGTCCGGCAATTCCCACCCTAAGCCCGTCTTGCGGCGCATTCAGGTCGAGCGCTTGTATTATCTTTGCGATATCAGCAATCATTAATTTCCCATCTGACAGCCCTTCATGTCCAGGCTTTGGCCAAATGATGAGCGCTTGAGCGCGACCGTCCCGCGAGGCAAACAGGCGCTTGGTTTCAATCTTTTCCGAAAGGCTAACGTCCAGGCTGTCGTTCTCCGTGCTCGCGCTGCTGATTGATGCATTGTCGCCGGTTAGGGTTATCCGAATAGGTATCCCGGTATTTTTCTCAAATGCGTTGGCTGTTGCGGCAAGCATTTTCTGCTCCACCGCCATTTCAATCTTCTCAAGCTCACTTACGTCCAGCTGCAGTAGTTTGTGCTGTTCAAGGACCGAGATGTCTTCGTAATACTGGACGCTTTCACTCCACGGAAGTGGGCGAACAACAGCTTCAAGTACGAACAACGCTGATTTGATCGCAACTTTGTCTTCGCCTTCAATCACAATCTGGATTGACGCAAAGCTACCCGCTTTTTCGAGCGCATTATTCAGAGTTGTGATGCTGGCTGCTCCTTCGGGCATCAGCGCTTCCAGTTTGGTGGAGACTTGTAAGCTTTTAGCTGCGATGAGGCTAGTCAGGGTCAGTAATATTGCAACTCCGATCACCGCAAGCCGGTATCGGTCCAGAAAAACTGCAGCCCAATGTGCGAAGCCCATTCTACCGGCCTCCTGACAAGATGTTATTTGCTTACAGAATTGAAAACGGAGTGAGGCGCATACTCCCTCCTTTGTGAAAGCAATATTCCCTGTGAGGAGTTTTTTTGCCGGTGTACTGCAGGCCAAATTGAACGCCCTAAATGCGAAGACAAGCTCCTAACGAGCTCTAAAATGAGTTTTCCGATTCTTGAGACTCACACAAAAATTGCACACAGAAATTTATTTGGGGTAAATATATAATTAAATCAGATGGTTACTGATATATATCAGACTCAAATCCTATTCTAGTAACCCAAACTTCATCGAAGGTATATCTACGGGCAGACTTAAGCCCTAGTTCCAAACTAACGTCAAAACGTCTCACTCACAGAGTTTTTTTATCTACAGGGTTCCGGAATTTTAGTAAGCAAGTTGTTTCGGAGTTTGTGCCAAGCACCTCTATATGTTGGGACAGAGGCAAATTGTAACAAGTTGTTCATGAAATGGATAATAGCCGGCATCTGTAACGGCTTTCTCAAGTTGCTTGGGTGCGGCGAGGCCTCACTGTAGTGATATTTTTGCTACAGGCATATCTTAACCAGATTTTTAAATTGCATTCGAAGTCAAATAGCCATAAGATCAAAAAAATTGCATTCGAAGTCAAAGTTACTTGGAAGCGGTTAGAACCAAGAAATTGAAGATGATCATTTTCGAGAATAGCTGAATTAGGGAGGGACTATCAGTGTTTTCAAAAGAATTAAAAGCAAGGCATATAGCGGCACTTGCCGCGTCAACTGTTCTTATATCGACCAGCGTAGTTGCACAAAACGCACAAAATGACGATGTCGGTATTGAAGAAATCACCGTTACTGCTGAAAAACGATCTGAAAATTTGCAGGATGTCAGCATCTCGGTTTCGGCATTTAATGAAGAGGCTTTAGAGCTTGGCGGTATCGATGATGTATCGCGCCTAGAGCTATTGGTGCCAGGTGTGAATTTCTCGTTCGCAGGTAACGATGCAAAATTCAACGTTCGCGGTGCCAACTCAACCAATACTTTTGGTGACAATAGCTCGATTGTAGGTGCGTTCATTGACGGTGTATATAAAGCACGAGCGTCGCAGCAGACACGAGCGTTTTTCGATATCGGCGGCGTGGAATTTCTTCGCGGCCCGCAAGGCACATTGTATGGCCGGAATACATTTGCTGGCGCGTTGAATGTATACACCAATAAGCCCGACCTCACCGACTTTAGCGCTGGTGTTAATTTGAGTTACCAGCGCTTTGACCGGATTAAAACTGATGCTTTTATCAATGCACCCATTAGTGACACCGTTGCGCTTCGCGTTGCTGGATTCGTTGATAAAAGTGATGGGCACATTGAAAATCTAGCTGGCCCAGATCTTGGCGCTCAAGATGACAAAGGTGTGCGGGTGTCCCTCTTGCTCGAGCCCTCCGAAGACCTCCAGATCATCGCGCGCTACTCCCACATTACTGAAGATGGCAACGAGGCTGGCTTGTTCGGCTATACCTTCCTTTGCCGCAATGAAACGCCCGATGGTCTCACCGATCCGTTTGGCTCAGTCCGCAACTGCGAAAACCCGGTCAGAGGCTCAGGCGGTCGAGGTACAGCGGCCAACGGGCCCGGCGGAGACCCTTGGGTGGTTAGCCAGGATTATGTACGTCCGGTTGACTTGACCGAAGATGTCCTGTCGCTCCATATCGACTATGATCTCGACGGCGTTATCTTCAAGTCGATCACCTCCTATACAGACTTCACAAATGATATCAATTTTGACTTTGATTTCAGCCCTACACAGAATTCTAACGGTGGATATATTGAGGAATCTGAAGGCTGGACGCAGGAGATTCAATTTTCGTCCGACAACGACAGTGCTCTGCAATGGACAACGGGCGCTTACTATTCCGATCTTGAAGATCGCTCAAGCTTCTACATCTACCAACAGACAGTGCGGGACGATTCAACCCGCCCAACCATTACAACCCCGTTGGGCACGTTCACGAGGCTGATCGGTACCGATATCGTTTCGCAGAATACCAATTTGGGCGGCTTTTTCGCTAACAATGTGATCGTAGATACGGAATACTTCGGTATCTTTGGTCAGGCGGAATACTCACTCTCCGATCAGTTTAGAGTTATTGGTGGTCTCCGTTACAATGACGAGTCGAAATCAGCTCGGTGCGGCGGTAGCAACTTTACAGGCGATACCAACGGTGATGGAACTGTTGATCGGGTAGTGAATGTTGTAGACGGCGTTGCGGGCAGTTCGCCTACCGTGCTGCCGGAAAACGCGATTGATTTGTTCACATACAACTGTGACGCCGGTGACGCCATTACGAGTGCCAACGCGTTGCAAAGCAGCGACGCGGCCGACTTTAGTAATTTCACGTGGCGTGCCGGGGTTGAATATGACGTCAGTGACGATGTCATGTTGTATGCAACTGCGGGTACCGGTTACCTCTCGGGATCGGCCAGCACGACGACGTCAACAGACGAACAGAAGTCGAGGGTGATTGAAGGCGGTTTCCGCAGCAGGTTTGCTGAAAACACTGTGCAGTTAAATGGTGCTTTCCATTATACGGAATATACCAACTTGTTGACTCAGCTGCAGCGCAATGAAAACGGTATTGCACAAACCTTCAGTGCAAACGGCGGCGACATTGAAGCCTGGGGTATTGAGATGGATGCTATCTGGCAGCCAACCGTTGAATTTACTCTGTCAGCCAATGTTGCTTATTTGAATTCAGAATTTGGGACATTTGGACAGGGCAATCCATACCAGCTTTACAACGGTGCTATCACGCCGTTTGTTGATCAGGCAGGTAACCGGACACCTTGGTCACCTGAGCTGACTTTCGGAGGAAGTGCGGCTTATAGGGTTGATTTGGGCGGCAAGGGAACACTGACACCGTACGTGCAGTTCTACTATTCAGATGGGTTTAATACATCGAACCTATTTGCAACCGACCCAGCTCATGATCAGGAATCATACACAAAAACCGACATACGGTTGATTTGGGATGCGCCGGACGAAAATTACTCGATCGAAGTCTTCGTAGAGAACATTGAAAACGCTGCAGTTTTGGCTCGGGGCAATAACAACAGTGATGACATTGTTCAAACGTCCTACCTTTACCCTCGTAACTACGGCCTCAAACTCAAGGCTCGTTTCTAACAAAAGACTATGGCTGAAAAGAAAAAAGAGAGGGCATTGCCCTCTCTTTTTTTTGTGGATTTTCAACGAGGCAAACACCGAAAAGCTCCACAACAACCTATATCCAAAATTTAAAAGCGTGATCATTGCTTGATGGGTGTAGGCGGCGATTTCAAAAAACAGGCAATATATGCACCGTGAATTGCGTGAAGATGTACTAGCTCGTCCTATTGACCTTGCGCGAACGTTCCAACACATCCAGACCTTGTTCATAAAGATAGTGCAGAAGGTCAATATAGATCCAGTTTTCGGCCAGCTTGTCCCCATCACGTCGGTATATATCGACAACGCGCATGGGGGCCTGCTTGTCACTGGAGGGTAAACCTAAAAAACCACCTTTGTTTCTGTTATTCAAATTTGGCCAACCAAAGAAACCACAATAGTTGCCTTCGGCAACTCGAGCCACATGGCCATTGTAAACTTTGTCTGCAAGGTTTTCTCTGAATGGATATTGGTGTTGCTGTTGATACCGCTCAATGGTGTAGCTGGCGCCGATACCGGCAGGGCCATACCAGATCATATCCTCATGCCAGGTCCTTGCCAGATATTCTGGTGGGCATAGATCCTCACCCGAGATGTTCAGAGCATTTAAGTCTGCCGCCATCTGGTTAACAAGAGCCATGGTTTTCGCGGTGCCTAGGGGATCGGAATCATTGAAAAGCAACCCATCATGGGTGCGAGGTCCTGGATAAATAAAATGTGCACCAGTCATGGGTGGCAGAGGGTAATGCCCCGCTTGATGCATGACTGATAATATGTCACAAAATAATGCTGTCTCGACTATCTTGTCGTCTTCTACTCGGTGGAATTCCGCATAGCGCAAGAAAGCCATCTTTCCGGTTGAGGGAATGCCTAGCCAATTTTGGTCAAACAACCCCATTAAGTTTCCGGCGCTTACAACCCAAATACTTTGGCCGTTATCACAGTCATTTTTTCCTGCAAAAAAAATATCCTCGCGGCGTTGCAAATGCGTGAAAGCGGTTTGAAATGGTCGCCAGAATGTATCAATAACAGACTGAGCGCCTGTTTGTTCATAAAAAGGATGCATGCCGCGCCAAGGATACTTGTCAGTAGTATATTTTTTTAGCGTCGGGGTTAACTGATCAGTCGCCGCACCGTCAAAATCTTGATAATACCGGCGCACCAGTTGCTTAGCGCTTTGAAAATTGGCCATCTATACTCTGTTCTATAAGGAAATCTTATTTTATCCAAGCGTGCCAAACCAAGCAAGGAATCCGATGGTTGCAAGGAAAAACACCGGCAGGGCCCAGACAATTGGTTCTACTTTACCTGGCACAATATACCAACCATCTGGTTTTGTGTTGAGGTTTTCTTCCCGAAACTTTCTAAGTTGGCCGGGAACACTATGTTCGTGCCAAGCGCTTTGAAAACCAGTTGATACAACGCTGGCACACCAAGCTACGACAATGTTTATTGTGGCACCGATAACAGCAAACCAAGGCCAAGCGATTACCGGGCGTTCTGCACCAGCTGCCGCCCAAAGCGGGTCTACTATCGGCTTTAACTGATCGATGGGAACGATAAACATTAAGCCAATCAAACCAGCAGCGACACCGATTAGCAAACCGCGTTCAGTCGCATGTTTGGAAAAGAAACCCATCCCGAACATGGCGAGTTTTGCGCCGATAACATACGACCCAACGGAAGACATGATCTCGAGAATGGACCCTTTGCTGGACGCAAAGGCGATAGCCAATGGGATAACGGCCACAGCCCAGATAACGGTGAAAATACGGGAGGCCTTCAGATAGTGCTGTTCGTCAGCATCTTTTTTATAGAACATCTGATAAAAATCAGTCACCGAGATGGTAGCTAGTGAATTGAAAGCTGACGATGTGGATGACATGGAAGCTGATAATATTGCAGCACCCAAGATCCCCATCAGACCAGGAATTGCCAAGCTTTCTGCAAATACCAAAATGATTTCGTTGGGCTGTGCAAACGGTTTGCCTTCGAAGTGCACGTAGAGAAGAGCACCAATAAAAAAGAAAATGAAATAAAGGAAGAATGCCGCAAACCCCATCATCATATAGGACTTTTTGGCGTCGCCAATTGTCTTCGCTGCCAGGGCGCGCTGAACCATGAACTGATTGGCACCATATACAGTGATATGGTACAAAGTCATGGCAAATACCCCTGCCCAGATTGTCGGCGGGATTGAAAAGTCCAAATCTGTATTGATCGGGTTTAGTTTCCCGTTTTCTTGCAGAAAGGTCAGCGCCCCACCAATGGGGCTAACCTCTCCAAGCAAATACATCAAAATTATGCCAGCACCCGCAAGCAAGATTATGCCCTGCAATACATCGGTCCAAATAACAGCGTTCATGCCCCCCATCAGGGTGTAAACAAGCACGATACTCGTCATTAACAGGATCGCCGAGGCGGTACTCATTCCGGTTACAAATGTCACGACTATCGCTGTTGCTGTGAGGATAGAAGCTGCGCCAATCGCCATGGTGAACATGAAGGTGATGCCCATCACGGCGCGGGATGCCACGCCGAACCGGCGTTCGAGATATTCATAAATTGAAGCAACGCCGCTATTGTAAAAAAACGGAATGAAAAAGACGATGCAAACAAAAATTACGATTGAATAGTTCACATGAATGGCGAGGGCTGCCATGCCGTCACCATATGCCCACGCGGGGCCACCAAGAAAGGACAAGGCGCTAACGTATGTTGCGACTACGGAAATACCAATCGCCCACCAAGGTGCAGAACGGTCACCAAGATAATAATCTTCTGCGCTGCTTACTCTCTTACTCATAATCCAGCCAAGTAGCAGGTTGCCAATCAAATACATAAAGATGATAGACCAATTCAGAATGCCGAAGTCGCTAACAATATTTGACACTTTCACTTCCCCTGTATGTGAACGCCCTGGCAGCACCAGCTTTTCATATCATATTTGTTCGCACATTTTGACTTCGAATGCAATTCGATACTTATGGCTGAGATTACGCTGACTATCGAATAGTTTTTGATAGAGCTTCCCGTCTGCTATTGCCGGAAATGACGAATATCTCGTTCAATCATCAAGCGGTAGCCCTCCGGCGCTGCTGGACCTGAGAACCAAGCATGTGATGATAGACGAAGGCCGTGGTTGTTTTGAGGATAAATATAGAGGCGGCAATCGCCGTTTGCGGCATCGACGCGCTTACACAGGTTTTCATTCCACTCAGGCAAGGAATAAAAATCCTGGTCAGGCACGTGCAGATTGAGCGGCTCTGTGAGATACTGGGCATGCTGGAAAGCGCCGAGGGAGTTCATCAAGTTTAGCACCGTTGGGTCGTGTGAAATGGTAGTTTTGCCGTCAGCGTTTTTGCTGATGTGATATTGTGGTTTATCTACGTCGGTGGTGTAATTGATAAGGGCGTCATACATTTCGTCGAATTTAACAACCAACGCGTCCCCCACATTGGTGCGAAACCAGGTTTTCTTTTGCCACGTCCAATCTTTAACGTGAGGGGTTTCAATCCAGTCCGACGGATAAGCAAATATAAAATTAGGATTGAAGGAACCGTCCGTACCGGCGGCTGTTCCTGTCCATTTTCCATCACCACCAGTAAAGGCTTCGGGTGTAGATTGCATAGGGTAATATGTTTCGGCTTGGGTCATGCGGTCTGGAAATGTGCCAGACCAAATTGATGCGCTTCGAATTTTATTTTTGACTTTTGATCCTTCTCCGGCAACCGCCAGCACATTCAGAGCGACGTCGCCGCCCTGCGAGTGCCCTGCGAGTGATATTCTTTCCAAGTTTACGGTGATTTTGTCTTGTTTGCCAGGCCATTCAAGAGCTTCCAGTGACTGGACACCATCAAGCAGGTTCAAAACATCAATGGCATAGAATATAGGGCTAACATAACTTCCGTTATCCCACTTTTCCATATAGTCGATGCCGTCCGCCTGAATGCCATTCGCAACACCGTGGCCGCGGTAGCCAGGCGTTAACACAACAAATCCGGCGTCGACATAGGCGTCGATCAATTCCGCATACATTGATTTATCAGTGTAGCTGAAATGAAAATTGGGAGCCTCCGCAATTCCTACATAACCATGGGTGAAGATCAGTACGGGGTACCCATTTGCTGGGGCGGGCGATGCCGGGATGTCTACGCGTGTGTACAAACGCAATCCATCAGATCGATATGCTGCAAGGTAACTATTGTATGGCGCGCTTCCATCGCTTGAATAAATTTTGGAATAGTCGCTCTCGCCCCTGTAGGATCCGAGGAGCACTACAGGTTCAAGCCGAGAACCAAATTGGCGTTCTCGGAGTTTTGGCACAGTCAGTTCATACAAAGAAACCTGACCCTGGTTAGAAGAGGAATGAAGGCTACTGCTATCTTTTTGCCACGCCTGCACGGATGGGTGCGACGATACTGTCACCACAGCTATTATTAACATTTTAAATGTGCCCGGCATCATTTCAATCCCTCGACGCTAATGTATTCGTGGTAACAATAATATTGAATGCGAATGCAAATAGTTATACTTATTTCGAAGATCAAGTGCAAATTTTCATCCAGGAACGAGGCGTGTTATGAGCGAGCCATTTGACTTAACAGGAAAAACCGCGCTGGTTACCGGTGCCGGAAAAGGGATAGGCCGAGCTTGTTCGCTTATCCTCGCTGAATACGGTGCACACGTAATCGCGGTTGCCCGAACAGAAGAGGATTTACAGAACCTTTCAAAAGAAAACTCTAACATCGAAGGGTGGGTCTTTGATGTCGCATCCGAAGCGTTTCTGAATAAATTCGAATCATTGGGCGCACTCGATATCCTGGTAAATAATGCTGGAACAAACCGGCCTGAGCCTTTCGAAGAAGTTAGCGTGGAAAACTTGGACGCTGTTCTGGGACTCAATGTTCGAGTGGCATTTTTAGTGGCCCAAGCTGCTGTGCGGGTAATGCTGGACGCAGGCAGTGGCGGTTCTATCGTTCATATGTCTTCCCAAATGGCACATGTTGGTTCCCCCAATCGCACTGTTTACTGTATGACAAAACATGCGATTGAAGGACTGACAAAAGCAATGGCCGTAGAACTGGCACCAAACGGTATCCGGGTCAATTCTGTTGCCCCCACCTTCACCGAAACTCCGATGAAAAACCGATGTTTGAGGAACCTGAGTTTAAGGCTTTTGTCGATCGCATGATTCCGCTCGGGCATGTAGGGAAGCCTGAAGATGTGGCAAATGCTGTCCTTTATCTGGCCAGCCCCGCATCAGCGATGGTCACCGGACACAGCCTGCGCGTCGACGGCGGATGGACCGCTCAGTAGCGGTTTGATGTTCAGTATAAGTCTTCTCTAATTGAATTATTGCATTCGAATGCAAAATATCTTACGTTCGCGCAAATTTAGCGAATCGGCACGCCGCAAAATGGCGGCATGACCATTCGCGCTAAACACAATTTTCAGGAGTCAAAAAGTGATACGCTATCATAAAGAAGGCATTGCCGCGGATGTGGCTGCAGACAATGACGCAAAAGTAAGACAGATCGTAGAAAACACTCTTGCCGACATTGAAAAGCGCGGCGATGCGGCAGTACGTGACTACTCTGAAAAATTTGATAGCTGGTCACCACCTTCGTACCGGCTTACTGCTGAGGAAATAGCCAAATGCTACGACGAGGTATCCAAGCAAGATCAGGATGATATCCGTTTTGCTCAAGAACAGGTTCGCAATTTCGCCCAGGCCCAACGAGACAGCATGAAAGACGTAGAAGTCGAAACCCTGCCCGGTGTAACGCTCGGTCACAAACATATCCCGATGAATTCGGTCGGTTGTTATGTGCCTGGCGGCAAGTATCCGTTGGTGGCTAGTGCTCATATGAGCGTAGTTACAGCCAAGGTAGCTGGTGTGCCGAGGGTGATTGCAGCTGCGCCGCCGTTTGGTGGGCGCCCCTCCCCGGCCATTGTTGTGGCAATGGATATGGCTGGCGCCGACGAAATATATTGTTTTGGCGGCATACAGGCCGTTGGCGCCATGGCGCTTGGTACTGAAAGCATTGCGCCTGTAGATTTCATCGTTGGGCCGGGCAATGCATTTGTTGCCGAGGCTAAACGTCAGTTGTTTGGGCGGGTAGGCATTGATCTGTTTGCCGGGCCAACTGAAACGTTAGTGATTGCCGATGACAGCGTGGACGGCGAGTTGTGCGCTGCCGATTTGCTTGGGCAGGCCGAACACGGCCCTAATTCACCTGCAATTTTGCTGACCAATTCCGAGGCGCTTGCTGAAGATACTGTTAAAGAAGTTGATCGCCAACTCACCATCCTGCCCACAGCTGACATCGCAGGTCAGGCGTGGCGGGAATACGGCCAAATCATTGTTTGTGATACGCTCGAGGAGATGGTGCAGGTCGCTGACGACATTGCATCCGAACACGTCCAAGTCATGACATCAGACCCTGATTATTTTCTGACCAATATGACCAACTACGGGGCGCTGTTCCTTGGCCCCGAAACAAACGTTTCATACGGGGACAAGGTGATCGGTACAAATCACACCTTGCCGACAAAGAAAGCGGCACGTTATACTGGCGGTCTATGGGTCGGTAAGTTCATAAAGACATGCACATATCAGCGTGTTACTGAAAGCGCTTCGGTCCTTGTGGGGGAATATTGTTCTCGGCTGTGCGCCCTCGAAGGTTTCATGGGCCATAAAGAACAGGCCGACATCAGATTGAGGCGATATGGCGGGGAAGAACATAGATAAATCAGATGCGCTGAACGATCCGGATAACGCGCGCGCTGTGACCTCTTATGACGTAGCGCGCGTGGCCGGTGTATCCCAGTCAGCGGTTTCCCGATGCTTCAAGCCGGGCGCTTCCGTTTCTAAAAAAATGCGCGACAAGGTGATGAAGGCCGCCAACAGTCTGGGTTATGAGCCTAACGCTATAGCGCGCAGCCTGCTTACCCGCCGTTCAAATCTAGTCGCCGTGATTATTTCCAATCTAACCAACCTCTATTACCCTGAGGTATTGTCGCAACTCAGCCAGCAGTTTTCAGACCGAGGTATCAGGGTTCTTTTATTTGCCCTTGAGGGTGAAGGTAAAACAGAAGCCGCTCTTCAGCAGATATGGCAGTATCAGGTGGACGGCGTTATCGCTGCAGTGAAACTGACAGATGAACAGCTTGCAGAATTTAACCGGCGCAACAAACCGTTGGTTTTTTACAATCGTTTTTATACCAGTCTAGCTGTTAATGCCGTGTGTTGTGATCAGGCCGAAGGGGCACGCCATCTCGTCAACGATCTGGTGGCTGCCGGGCATAAGAGGTTTGGCATCATTGGAGGTCCGGAAGATTCGGTCGTCGCACATGAACGTATGGCCGCGACCATGGACCGACTGAAGGAACTCGGCATTGCAGACATTACCAGTGTGTCCGGCGACTATTCTTATGAATGCGGCGGTGCCGGTATTGAAGATATCCGCTTAAAACGAGGCGAAATACCTGAAGCAATTATCTGCGTAAATGATCTGTCGGCGATCGGCGCCATCGATGCACTGCGATATAGCCACAGCAAGAAAGTACCAGAAGATGTATCTGTGGTTGGCTTTGACGGTGTTGGCCCGTCAAATTGGTCCAGCTATGATTTGACAACCGTTCGGCAACCGGTTGGGAGAATGACTGATGCTGCAGTTACCATGTTGATGGAGCGCATTGAAAATCCGTCGTTGCCACCGGAAAAACGCGTGTTTTCCGGAATCATGATCGAAGGCACGTCAGCTAAAATATCTGAATAATACATTGAGTATTCGTCCGTTACTGGTGTATATTGCATTCGAAGTACAAATTGGTTGTGCGTGAAAGAAAATGCAAAATTATCCCTTGGTTCTTGTTCCTGGTTTGATGTGTGACCACCGGTTGTGGCAGCCGCAAATTGACGCTTTTTCAAGCCAGCGATCGGTAATCGTTCCAGACCTGTCTTCATGCAACTCCGTACCAGAGATGGCAGCCCGCGCCTTAAATGAGGTAAACGGCGATTTCGTTCTGGCAGGCCTCTCGATGGGAGGTATCGTCGCTTTCGAAATGTGGAGGCACTCATCTGCGCGGATCAAAGGCATTGCGCTGCTTGACACCAACGCAATGAAAGAGTCGAAAGCTCGCAAGTCCGAACGGCTTCATCAAATCGAAGCGGTTCGCAACGGCGACCTGATAAGAATTTTGGTGGAAGAACTAAAGCCTAACTACGTAGCTGCAGTGCATAGGGCAGACAAAAACCTGCTGAATACACTCCGTCAAATGGGCGAGGATCAGGGGGCGGATGTGTTTGAGCGCCACAGCAAGGCCCTGATGGCCAGGCCCGAGAGCCTTGAGACGTTGAAAACAATTACTTGCCCAACATGCGTGCTGTGCGGTCAGGAAGATGAGTTATGCCCGGTGGAGTATCATCAGATGATGGCTTCCCTTATTCCAAATGCTAACCTCACCGTATTGCCGGATTGCGGACACATGTCATCGCTGGAAGCTCCGGCCATCGTCAACAGCATGCTTGCTGATCTTATTGAACGTGTAGAAAAGGCCACCCCATGAAAAAAAGCCTAGATCGAATCCTTACAACTCATGTTGGCAGTTTGCCGCGCTCCAAAGCGGTGAGCGACGGCGTTTTTGCACACGAGCAAGGTAAGTTGGCCGACCCTACTGGCCTCGCCGCAACCATCAAGGAAGCAGTGTCGACCGTCGTTGCACGCCAAGTGAAATCCGGCGTGGACATTGTGTCTGACGGTGAGATGAGCAAAATATCCTATGCTACTTACATCAAAGACCGGATCACTGGTTTTGACGGCGACAGCCCAAGAAAGGCGCCGAAAGACCTGGAAGAATATCCTGGTTTTTTAACTCGGCAGTCGAAGGGGGACGGAACTCCTACGTATCGTCGTCCAATGTGTGTTGGTGAAATTAAAGTCAAAGATAAAAAGCCACTGCAAGCGGATCTTGCCAATCTGGAAGCTGCGGCAGTCCAAAGTAACCCACTAGAATGCTTCATGAATGCGGCGTCGCCGGGTGTTATTGCTCTGTTCCAGCCAAACAATTTTTACAGCACTCAAGAGGCCTATCTTGAAGCGCTGGCCGATGCCATGCGGCACGAATATGAAGCAATCATAACGGCTGGGTTTCTGCTCCAGCTCGATAGCCCCGATATTGGCTTGGGGCGGCATATGATGTTTAAGGACAAGGAAGACGCGGAGTATATTAGGTTAGCAGAGCAGCATATCGAAGCGCTGAACCACGCCACTCGCAATATCCCACCAGAGAAAATGAGGCTTCATGTATGTTGGGGCAACTATGAAGGCCCGCACCACTGCGACGCGGATATGGACTTGGTATTGCCTGTCGCGCTGAAAGCTAGGCCTCAGGCGCTTCTCTTTGAAGCGTCCAATCCACGTCACGCTCACGAATGGACGGTGTTTCGCGATGCCAATATCCCTGACGATAAAATACTCGTGCCGGGTGTGATTGATTCGACAACCAATTTCATCGAGCACCCCAAACTGGTCGCTGAGCGTATCTGCCGGTTTGCAGATATCGTCGGACGGGAACGCGTTATAGCCGGAACGGATTGCGGGTTTTCAACTTTCGCCGGGTTCGGGGCCGTTGATGAAGATATTGTCTACGGTAAACTTCAAGCCATGAGCGAGGGCGCTGCTCTCGCTTCAAAGCAATTATGGGGTACTTTGTGACTTCATTTTCTGACAGAGTTCGCCGTAGCGACGGCTTGATTGGCACCTGGGTAAAAACCCCGTCGTCGGTGGTTTGCGAAATCCTTGCCGTGACAGATTTGGATATGGTGTGCCTGGACGCTGAACATGCCCCGTTCGGACGCAGCGAAATGGATAGTTGTATCGCCGTGCTCAGGGCAATGGGAATGCCTGCACTTGTCCGAGTTCCGTCAGCAGAGCCAAGCCACATACTCAACGCCCTCGACTGCGGAGCAATCGGAATCGTTGCCCCCCATATATGCAGCGGCGATCAGGCAAGAGAATTGGTGAAAGCATGCCACTTCGGCGCTGGCGGGCGCGGCTACGCAGGCTCGACCCGCGCGGCGGGTTTCACCACCACGTCGCTAGCCGACAATCTGAAGGCAGCCCGTCGAGAAACTGTTGTGATTGCACAAATTGAAGACCTGGAAGCTCTCGATAATCTGGACGAAATTACCGCGGTTGACGGAATAGACTGCCTGTTTGTTGGGCGCATCGACCTGACAGTTGCCATGGGCGTCGAATCCCCTATGGACGACAAGGTTCTGTCAGCGGTAGAACAAATATGCGCTGCTGGCAAAAAAGCAGGCAAGCCTGTCGGAATGTTTACACCGTCTATCGCCGAAATACCGCGTTGGAAAGCCGCTGGTGCAAGCCTGTTTATACTTGATAGTGACCAAGGCTTTCTTTTGAAAAGCTCCAAAGCACTAACTGATAATTTCCGACAAAACTGGAACAGTTAAATACGGTAAAAGCTTTTTGCACTACCCGCAAAAACCAACGCCCGGTCTTCTCTACTTGCTCCGTCAGTGAGCATAATTTCATTCACAGCATGGAAAATATCACCATACTTCCGACGAAGGCCATCAACCGGATAATTGGACCCAACCATACAGCGTGCCGGACCAAACATTTCCAGAGACGCTTCCACATAAGGGCGAATGCTCGCGATCGTCCAGTCTTGATCAAACATGGCGAAGCCGGAAAATTTCATCACAACTTTTGGCAACTGCGAAAACCGTTTCATGGCGCTGCACCAATCCCTATAAGCCCACGCATCTTGTTGCCAGGGCGAAGCGAAGTGGCAAATGGCAACCGGCAAATTCGGAACAGTTTCCAACATTCGAACCATTCTCAAATATTGCCCTGCAACTAGTTGCAGATCAAAACTTGCGCCTGTGCTTTCAAGGACCCTCAGTCCCATTCTCCATCGAGGGTCTTCAATCAATGTGTCGGTGCCCGATGCTGCGTCTTCAGTCGGATGGCGGCCAACAATTTGGCGAACACCGCGCACGTTGGGACTTTCAAACTGGAGCGACAAGACATCCTCAATATCGCCTCGGCACAAGTCGGCAAAGGCAACAATGGCACTTGGCAGTTTTTCTTTGCTTTGGTCGGCTTGGCTTTGTAACCACTGCGTCTCCTTGAAGCTGTCCGCTATAGCCGCGCCCACTTGAATGTGAACCGATCCTGACAGCTTGATTGGTGCTGCATCGATACAAAGGTCTTTTGGATAGTAATTTTTTTGGATTGGGGAAGGGTCACCAAAAAATCGCCTCACTCCTTTTGCCATCAGCCACGGGTAAGAAACTTCTCCCAGGTCCCAAAGGTGGTGGTGAGCATCAATAACTACCGGCGGAAGCGAATACATTGTCACTTTGGAAACCGATTTCGGTGGACTTGCCGCAGTACAGCCAGCTCATCAAAAACGGTCCACTCGCTACGAATTCTCCCGTTTATGACTCGCCAATGACTACTGCCCATAATATAAATTGGTTGGTTAGTGGGCGCACCATACATTCCTTCACCAGTGTGTGTGCCAGCCAAAGACCAGCGAACGGCTATGTCTCTCGCACCGCCTAGATAGGGAATATCAGCAACGTGGTCCACCGTCGCTTTAAGATCGGGCATTGCCGAAAAGAAAGACTGGAAATAGCTACCAATTTCAGCAGCCCCGTATAGATTTCTGCCGCTTGGTCCCTCAAAACTCGCGCGGTAGTCATAAAATTCAGGAAGGCTGTCCAGCTGTCGTTGGCACCAAAGTCGCGACACATACGCCTGAGCGAATTGTTCAGCATTGCCTTCAGGCGCTTCAGGTAGCGCGCAATTCTCGGGCGCCCTGGCTATAGTTTGCTCCGCAAGTTGCCTGTGCATTTCCTGAAGTTCAGATCCCGCTTCGAAATCAGCTTTGGCTTGAGTTTGAGCAATAGTATTACCATCCAAACCCATTTGAGAAACAAGGCCGAGATTATCTCGCATCAGCCATTCTTCGATAACCTTGTTTTCCAAACACAGGCAATCAGCAACCGTCCTTACCCTCGCCTTTTTGCCGGTGGCTGAGCCAAATTCACTGGGGCCGGTGTTGGTCATTTGCGAGGTAATTAAATGGGAGGAATAGTAGCCGTCATTTTCATTGCCAGACCAGACAACATTGTCTGCGTCCAGCGTTCTGTCAGGCCAACCCTCCAATGTTTTCCACGTGTTGGCGATCACCGTGTCTACGCCGCTTATTTCCCCGGCCAAAGTGTGAATGATGCCGTCGTCACTATAATAGCGTTTGCACAGGTCAACATTTTTGTCGTCCCATATCCAAGACGTGATACGCACAATATAGTCGGCAATATCGACGAATTCGGGGTCGAAGCCCTTCATTGGCTGACGCCTCCCGGGTGTCGGTTCTATCAGGTCTGAAAAGTCAGTGGTGGCCACCATCGTAATGGGTAGCGTGTTTTTGTCGGTCATTTAGTTGATCCAATTTCGGCAGTTTCGAATTCCTAAGAAAGATATTTGCATTCGAAGTCAAAATATGTCAATAATAATCATGGTTACTGGTTTTGCCCTTCGAAGTAATTCCTATAACTCCTTGTAATATAATTAATTTATTTCGCCTTATCTTTGCAAATAAGTATGAATTCGAAACAAATTTCGATGACATTAATGTAGAGCGGAATTTGCATCAGGACGCACCGTTACTATGGCTAACAATCTGAATACTACAGCATCAGGCATCAAAAACAGGATTATTCGTTTTGACGACCTTGTTCCATGTAAGACCGCATTTATTGATGCAAAGACACCGGGTAGCGATAAAAAGGGAAATTTTTGCCTGATAGGTGGAGGTGTGGCGGAAAACCCTGACCAGCATGTCCATATCAAGATACCGCATGGGTTTGATATTGGTGCTGCCAGACAACCTAAAGGATGCAAAAACTCGCATCACAGCCACGACACCGAGGAAGTCTTTTTTGTCCATAAAGGTTCCTGGAAATTTACATGGGGCCATGATGGCGGCGACGGTGAGGCAGTGCTGGGCGAAGGTGACACCATTTCAATTCCCACCCACACATTTCGCGGGTTCGAAAATGTCGGACCAGATGATGGCTTTCTTTTTGCGACATTGGGCCTATATCCGGACGGTACAGCCGGTCATGTAACCTGGGCGCCCTATGTGTTTGAAGAAGCCAAGTCTTACGGATTGGTTTTGCTGGAAGATGGCCGCCTTATAGACACTACTGGCGGTGAGATTGTACCGGAAGGCGCCAAGGAAATTTCGCCGATGAGCAGCGGCGAGCTCCAAGAATATCAGGTGTTATCCGTCGACGACATGATGAATTGTGTCTTGCAGGATAAGGATTTGTCCAGCGCACCAACTGGCGGATTGACCAGCATTGAAGGTATTCATGAATATGCAGTGGTGGGCGCGGCAAACGACAAGGAAAGGATCGCCGCTGGAAAAATGGGGTGGTCGCATAGTTTTCAACAACGCCGCTTGCGTATGGATGCGGGCGCAAAAACGCCGGAGCATTCGCGCGCCGAAGAGGAAGTACTGTTCGTGCATCGTGGTTCTTTGCAGGTAACGACACCTCAACATAGTTTTACATTAAATCAGGGTGACCTTTTCACGGTTCCTGTTGGGGTTGAGCGCGTCTTCGAGAATGTCAGCGACGCTGTAGCCGACCTGATTGTTGTTCGGGGTGGCAGTGCACCTGAAGCGGCCACAATATGTTGAGCATTGGAATGGCTGACAATATCGCTTGTGTATTCATAGTTCGGGGTGCCTACACGGGATTAAGTGATTGAAAAACCGCTGAACCAAGGAGAGTCATCATGAATCATTTTCAAACAGCCACAGCTTTCTTTCATGCCTGTGAAAGTCTTAAGGGATGGGATGGATGTCGAGGCTTTGTTGAAGTTAACGCCAGCTTTGTTGCGCAGTCGGAACCATTGACGGACATCGTAACCGTTGAGCAATATTGCGAATGGATGGCTGGTTTAGGCAACGGGCCGCTTGCGGGCTGTAGGTACGTTTTACATGCATCATCATACGATGAAGAAAACAGGACTGCTCTGTTTTTCGGCACGTTTATCGGCACACATACAGGCGATGGTGGTCCGGTGGAAGCAACGAACAAAGAAACGAATAGCCACTATGTATATTCCATCGAAATGAGCAACGCCGGCAAAGTCGCTCGTATGACAAAGATATGGAATGCGCCCTGGGCGCTGAAAGAGTTGGGTTGGACCTGAGGGCATTAACTAAAGCGGGAAACGGGAAATGACGATATCAAGACGTGACGTTCTGAAAACAGCGGCAGGAGCGATTACGCTTGCCGGATCAGCAAACACGAACGCTGACCCGACAAAGGAAACAATTTCACCGCAGAAGCGACGAAACGCACCCGCGTGGGCGCCGCGAAATCTCGGGAAAAAACCAAACATTGTTGTTGCGATTTTGGATGATATTGGTTTCGGCGACCTTGGCTGTTTCGGCTCGGAAATAGAAACGGCCTGCATCGACAAGCTTGCGGCCGGCGGCGTGCGGTACAACAACTTCCATGTCACCGCCCTATGCGCGCCCACCCGGGCATGCTTGATGACAGGACAGAATGCCCACAGGGTCGGTGTTGGCAATATTGCTGAATGGGGCAGACCATTGCCTGGTTATCGCGGATATATCCGGGAAGATGTTAAAATGCTCCCGCAGATGCTGAAGGATGAAGGCTACAACACTGTAGCAGTTGGCAAATGGCATATGTCGATGGTGAACGACCAGAATGCCATGGGTCCCTTTAACCACTGGCCGACCGGCCGTGGTTTTGATCATTGGTATGGTTTTCATGGCTCGGCCGTTGATCATTGGCACCCCGAATTATTTCGCAATCAGTCACAGGTCTATCCCGACAAAAAAGACGGATATCATCTAACAGAAGACATGGCAGATCAGTCCATTGCCTACATTGAAGATCATTTGGTTTCATCGCCCGAACAGCCGTTCTTTCTATATGTCGGATTCGGTGCTTGCCACTTCCCTCATCATGCGCCGGCACCTTATATTGAAAAGTACCGCGGACGATATGAAGAGGGGTATGAAACTCTGCGCCCAAGCCGACTGGCAAAACAAAAAGAACTTGGCATAGTGCCAAAAAATACCGAGTTAAGTCCGCGCCCCGCCGATATTCCGGCTTGGGACGACTTACCTGAAGACGAGCGACGGTTCAGCGCCCGAACTCACGAGGCTTTCGCTGGCATGCTAACCCATGCTGATGATCAATTGAATCGGCTAGTTCAAAGGCTTGAAGACCTAGGGCAACTGGATGATACAATCCTTATAGTAATGTCCGACAACGGTGCGGGCGGCGGTTATCACCGAGCTGGTGTCCTGGACGTGCGCCGGGTCGCTTACATAAATCCGGAATCTGTCTCAGAAAAAATGCATGGTTTGGAAGATGTTGGCACAGAGAGAAGCAGCAATTTGTATTCCACCGGTTGGTCATTCCTTGGCAACACGCCCCTTAAGCGACGCAAGGGCGACACCTATGAAGGCGGCACTCGGTCACCATTTATCATCCATTGGCCCAACGGCAACTTGCCATCTGGCGAAATTTGCAATCAGTATCACCACGCTGTTGATCTTGTGCCCACCTTGTTAGAAATGGTGAATTCAAAAGCCAGCCCATCAGAACGATTGGACGGCGTCAGCCTTGCCTACAGTTTGGACCATCCTGGTGCTCTTACACTAAAAGATATCCAGCATTATGAAACAGCAGGGGACCGAGCCATTTGGCACAAGGGTTGGAAAGCAGTAACCCTTCATCAGAAAAATGACGCGTTTGAAGATGATGTTTGGGCCCTATTTCATGCAGATGAGGATTTTTCCGAAATCCACAACCTTGCAGACAAGGAAACTAAACGCCTCGAAGCATTGAAGGTGCTTTGGAACCGCGAAGCAGCAGCTAACAATGTCCTGCCGATCGACGATGACCTCGACGGTCTCTATGCCAAGGTAGCACCCAAACCACGGCCTAGTTATGTCTTTTTTCCGGACAGAACCCGCCTTAACCGGCTGTCGGCACCTGACATTTACCGGTACAATTTCGTTATTGACGCACATGTTACTCTGGACGGTGAGCCTGCTAACGGTGTGCTGCTAGCGTCCGGCGACAGTGCTGCTGGTTATGAGCTGTTTATGAAAGACGGCTATTTGCATTTTATTTATGTTTTTACTCGCGAGCAGAAAACCCAACTTGTTTCAAAATCGCGAATACCGGCAGGGAGCCATGTAGTCGGCTTGAGGGGAAAGTCCTCCGGCAAGGGCCGCAGTGCGATTGATTTGATGGTAGACGGGCAGCCATTGAACAGCACTGTTCTCGACGATATGTGGAAAGTTGAGGCGCTTAATGCAGGGGTGCGGTGTGGTGAAAACCGTGGCGCTCCGATCAGTTTCACTTACAGCGGAAGCTATAAATTTGATCAAGAGCTGGCGCGGGTGGTTGTTTCACTTGAGCTATAGACTTTCAACGAACTACCAAAGAATGATGATTTTTTAGTTTATGCCACAAATGCCTAAAAACAGAGTGTGCTTTGAATTGGAGATCCTGAATGACATCTGCTGAGTTAAAAGCACAGCTAGCGTCCTACCGAGCGGCAACCGCCAACTTCGAAGCCATCTCTGTACGTGCTGCGATGTCGGAGTTGTTTGCGTCAGATGCGGCACTACGGCTTTGTCACCCTTTTGGCGCCCTGAGCGGCCCTGATGCCTTTTATGACACATGCCTTGCCCCATTGCATGTTGCCATGCCTGACCTGGAACGCAGAGATATGATTCTGATGGCGGGAACAACTCCCGAAGGGCAAGATTGGGTGGGGGCGATGGGAAACTATATGGGCACTTTCCTCGCACCGCTTCTGGGCATTCCCCCAACAGGACACCTGGCCCACATGCGGTATCACGAATTTTTCCGTATAGAAGACGGCAGGGTTGCTGAAATGCAGGCGATTTGGGATTTACCTGAGTTGATGATGCAGGCGCGCGCTTGGCCAATGTCACCGCAACTTGGGGCCTATCTATGCACGCCAGCACCAATGAGCGCGGATGGGCTCACGCTAACTGGCAATGGTCAACAGGCTTGTGATCATGTAATCGCCATGCTCACCGACTTGTGCAGCCATCCGGCCAACCCTGACCCAAAGGTGATGCAGCTGGAGAAATACTGGCACCCGCGCTTTAATTGGTACGGTCCTGCCGGCATCGGTACAGCAAGGGGAATTGCGGGGTTTCGTAACTGGCACCAAATTCCGTTCCTGCGCGCGATGCCCGACCGTAAACTTGATGCCATGGGTGAGCTGATGTCTCACTGGGTGGGTGAAGGAAATTATGTATGTGAAACCGGGTGGCCAAACATGCGCCTGTCTCTGTCTGGTGGCGGATGGATGGGAATTGCGCCGGCGGGCAAAGAAGTATTATTGCGGAGCCTGGATTTCTGGCGCATGGAAAATGGTTTAATCCGCGAGAATTGGGTGCTGGTCGACCTTCTAGATCTCTATAGCCAAGTCGGCGTGGATGTCCTGGCACGTATGCAGGAGTTTAACAAAGCCCGCAATTTGGGCGCGATTACTGTGCCAAACGGAATGACGTGATGGAGAGCGGCGAAGCTACACTACCTGACGATTTATTGGCCCTTTTGCGAGAGGTCGATACGCCCACCGTTTGCAACGCTATCGAAGTGGCCGAGGGTCGCCGCGGGTTCAACCGGTTCACGCGGGGCACAATGCAACACTCCAAACCCGGGGACCCACCAATTGTTGGGTTTGCCCGCACTGCAAAAATTGCGGGCCTAACGCCGCCTAAAGAGGCTGCCGAAGTTATTCGTGCGCGAAGGATGGAATACTTCCACTCGATGGCTGCCGGAGTAGGCCCTACGGCTGTTGTGGTTGAAGACATCGATTACCCCAATTGCATTGCCGGTTGGTGGGGCGAAGTTCATGTCGCTGTCCACAAGGGCCTTGGTCTTTCTGGCGCCGTAACTAACGGTGTCATGCGAGACTTGGATGTGATGGACGAAGGTTTCCCAGTGCTGGCGGGTTCAGTTGGTCCCAGTCATGGCTTTGTTCATGTTGTAGAAATAGGCAATCCGGTAAACGTATTTGGACTGAACGTGGTTCAAGGAGAACTTGTCCACGCAGACAGACACGGCGCGCTGGTTGTACCACCTGATGTTATTACTCAGCTTAAAGAAGCTATTGAAACCGTTATCGCAAGTGAGGCAATCGTTCTGGGCCCTGCACGGGCACCGGGGTTCAACATTGAAAAGCTCGAAAAGGTCTGGGCAAAATTCGAAGCGGCAAGGACTTAACCTCGTAGCAGCGGCAGAGAATCTGTATCTAAATCCCGATTGGTCAGATGCGACGCTATGAGTCGTTTTTGGTTCAAAATTACGTTTTTGATTGCGACCAAAATAATTTCGGAAACTAACGTAACTCCGAAACCTGCCCCACTTTATCCCGGACAATCCCGGTATATCCCACTTAACGTAGCTATATTTTAGGTATTTCCTTAGGGGAATATCCTCCGAAGGCAGAGGCCAGAGGTTCGAATCCTCTCGGGTGCACTATTCCAAAACCAGCCATGTTGAAACCCTCTAACACTTTGAATAGAAGGGTAGTTTTTGGAGTTCGAAACCCTTCGTTTCGCTGGTACGCCAATCGCTCAAGAAAGGCCATTCTAAGCATCAGTCTCTTCTCATGTAGGTTGCCCTTTTCCCATATTTTATAATGGTTTGATGGAAAGTGCATGACGAGTTCGAACATTTCCTCAAAGCTGTGCAGTGGTTTGTGGGTTTTTGCCGCCTTTTCTTCGAGTATCAGCTTTTCCCGCTCAAGGGTTGCAGTGCGCTTCTCATAGGCTTTGGCCACGCTGGGGGTTGTTGTTTCCGCAATCCTGTCCGGTAGAGATTCGATTTTCTGTTCCAGCTTTTGAGCATCACGCGTTGCACCGGCCTGCGCGGAAGCGGCACTTTCAAGCCGGAAGTCCCATATTTGTTTCCACATGATATGAGATATCTCTAACAGCTTTCTTGTTGGTTTGAGTGATTTGAGAAACGCAATAAATCCACTCTCAATAGTATCCTGGCGCTTTTTCTCTAAAGCACGTTCTTGGATTGCTTTTTCGGAATTGTAGCTATAGTCGTCGCTCATGCTCCCCCAAATCGTTGCTACAATCATATCCGGAAATGGTTAAAACCAGGCTAAGATTGGGCGCATATCATAGTGTTCAGGGGCTTGGTGCCTTGCTCGTTTTAGGTGGTATGTTCCGGTGTATGAGGGGCAGTTCGGTGTCAGCGTTCGCCTGACAGACTTTATCTGTTTTTAAAGTTTAGGGCTTCCGCAAGCTATGTGCGTATTACATACGCACGCATGGTCAGTCGCTACCGCTCCCTCTTGGGGTGCTTGCTGCCCCCGTTTCCCCCTCCCCCAGCTAATTGGTTCATAAACCGGAATCGACCCGGATATGAACCGGCAGAACGTAACGCCGTTCACCATTATTATTACAACAAGTATCATTAACATAGCTTACTTAGTCACAATATTATTCTTGTGACATAAATTGCTTACGAGAAATAACTGAATGACCTTGGTTGTGAATGTAAGTTGCAATACGCAGTTTTAATGAAATCATATTTGTATTAACATTATGGCACAACGGACGCATACAATTGCGCGCTATTCGGAAATAAAAACCTACAGGAATGAGAAGCTAAACAATGATGATTTCTATCGTTATCCCATTCTATAATAATCATTCTTATTTGTCTGAATGCCTTAATTCTATTCGCGAAAACATAGAAATTAGTCATGAACTCATAATTATTGACGACGCAAGTAACGACACAAGACTACTCAAGACAATGGTGAATCAACCAGATTGTTCCGTTATCTTCAACAACGAGAGAAAGGGGCCAGCGTATTCGCGCAATATTGGTATTGAAAGAGCGAAGGGAGATTATGTTCTATTTGTAGATAGCGATGATAAGGTCGTTTCTTCCATTTCTCCATTATTTGCTGCTGCAGAGGTTGAGGGAGTGTTCAATACAGGAATAGACCTCTTCGTCGGTGAACGCTGCGACACACCGTTACCTGAAGCCTTTTTCAAATCATCATCAAAGATCTACTCAGTAGAGGAAGAACCACGCTTGGTGCGCTTGAATGAGTTCACAGCACTTCTCTATCGCAGAGACTTTTTAATGAAGCACAATATTCGCTTTGATCCCCAATTGGCAATTAGTGAAGATGTCGTTTTTCTTGCGCAATGTCTATCGCGCGCGCGTTATGTTCTTCTCGCACATGTGCCATTTTATTTTTATCGATTGCGCAATGAATCTCGGTCACAAAAAAGACTCACACACGAAAGTGCGATGGCTAAAATTTCAGGCTTTAAAATAATCACTGAGGCTTATCGTCATTTGCCTGAAGCAATGCTGTTGCGCTGTGTAGTGTTATTCAGCCGCAATTTCATGTTTACACGTCGTGTTATCGCTGAGTTATGCCATGAAGAGATATGTCAATATCTCAATGCATTTGCAGAATGGACACGTGTTTATCTTATTTCAGAGCATCGACTAAAAACTTGTTTAGATAAATATTATATCGATTGGAACGCAACGAAAGATACAGTTTTTAAGGCAATTCTGGCACATAAGCCAGTTGATGACATAGTTCGAATTCTTGAAGCATAATGATCAATTCTCAATGTTTTAGCGAATTACTGAGGTAATACCCCCGAAAATTAGAGGTACTCATAAGTAGAATTTTCTCGTAACAGGAACGCAGGAGATTCATATGAAGAAGTCACGTTATTCGGACAGTCAGATCATCAGTATTTTAAAGCAGGCAGAGGCGGGTGCGCCAATGCCTCCACTTGCCTTGTCTCGTCAGCAAATACTAGATACAATACAATAGAAACAGGCATTTAACCGGAAAAAACAGTGGCAACAAACCAGATTATTATCGAAAAAGAACAGCTGGGATCAGCATTTATATGCGCTGATAGCCCTACTGTACGAACACCATCACGTCCTAAAGAGTTTCGGCAACCTGGTTATGATGAACAATTTGATTATCATTGTTTGTTTTATGATGCTTTTGTTATGGATGGTGGTTCGGAAATACGCTTGGTTGGACCATTGTTGTTGAACTTGGCGGAGTATGTAGAAGCGGGCAATGCTACGGTAACTGATGCGGATACTGATGCCACGGTTCCCGTCACAAACTATTGTCTCAAGCATATGTTTAAAGTATCGGTTTTGGAGTTGAAACTAGCACGACCGTTGGCCCAAGCACATTGCAACCTGGACTTTGGCGCGCTTGGCATTTTCACCCTTTCAGCCGGGGCCAATCAGGCGGCGCTTTTCGCCAGTAAACGCACGGCATTCACTCTATTCAAATATGAGCCTCTTTCATGGCTCGTGGACTGGGCTGAATTTAATATTAAGTACCATGGGGTCAATGCCTTGTTGGTCAATCATAATAATTGTCCGCATGCGTCAACACAGGAAATTATGCGGGCGCTGCAACACCTTACAGGATTGGATACTTTGGTTGTGGGGCACTGGCCTTATCTGTATGGCCCAGCGGCGGGCGGCGGAGGTTATGGTTGGGATTCAGATTTTTGCCAAATTGGACTTTTTGAGCAGGCTCGGCACAAGTTTTTCAGTCAGGCGGAAGGCGTATTAAACGGCGATATTGATGAATTAGTGATCACGGAAGGACATGCCTCAATCTTTGAACTGTTACTTCATGCGCCTGAAGGCTTTATCCGATTTGGAGGGAACTGGATTTCAGGTAATCTGGAACATGAAAATCCAAGTAATTTTCAAAGCCATAAGCACCGGGATTTCCTGTATATTGCGAGTGATTCACAAGATCAAATTTCGACAAAATGGATCGTTGATCCGTCGGTTTGCGGAATCGAGAATCAATGGCGGATCCACGGCGTGAAGGCATTGAAAACGCCGAATGACTTGAGTGCGCAAGTGATAATGTGTCATTTTAAAGATATTAATATGAAATGGAAAAATACGTTCATGGGACCGTTGGTGAAGCCTGTTGAGTATGCAATACTGAAAGAGGCTTTCAGGAAGGTTGGTTGGTTAAAAGAAGTGCGGGAAAGCGTTTAAGGCATTATTCTTCAAGTGTTGTGAGGATCATTTTCAATATGGTTTCGGGGGAGCCGCCATCGCGCATAACTTTTAATATCGTTGAATTCTGTTCCGTCCAAGGCACATAAAACTCATTTAGACATTTTGATATCAATGCGTCATCGGCCAAATTCTCTCGTGCCCAGATTGAAAGCCCTTTTACGAACCATAGTCCCGTATCACGGCCTAACTCAAGTGTGGCACGTTTCGCCATATACATGTTTGTATCGAAAGTGCCAAAGGATCTAAGTAGGTTTGCTTTTGGGAATGATGCCAAGTGACTTGCTGTCAAATTTATCAACAATAATCTGCACTTTACATATTCAGTCGTTAATTTTGAAAATGTGATGGAATTTTCGCGTCGGCGGTAGCTGTAGAAGCCATATGTTTCGACAAAAATGGTTCTTGCCTTGCCAAGTGTTTGCGCAAGGAAAGCAAGATCTCCACCACTGGTTAAAGAAGTTTGGAAGGAAATGGAGTTTTCTTTGAGAAATTCGCGTCGATATAGAAGTGCAAAAAAATAATGTATGCGAGCGAGCCTCGGTTCTGTTTCCAGATTCCCGACAAATGGCGTTTGTTTTGCTATAGCTGCCGCGAAGGGCGTATCTGCTTCTTGTCCAACAAGGATGTCGGCATTCTTGCCATTTGGGTGTGTTTCAGAACGGTTTATGAGTTCAGTTGGATCAGCCACAATAGTGTCATCGCTATCCAAGAATAAAAGATACTTGCCAGTGGCGTGGTTGACCGCCTCGTTTCTGGCTTTTGACGGGCCCTGTTGCCCTTTGAGGTAGAGTATTTTGATCTTTGGTTCGCGTATTGTTTTTAGGAAGCGTCTGTTTGGGCTGCCATCGTCCGCAATAATAATCTCATAACTTGCGGTTACTGTCTTCGCGATGGACTTCAGGCAATCAGGCAAATGCGGATGATTGTTATAAAATGGGATGATTATTGAAAGCGCAGGAGCTTTGTTTTTTCCCCGAACCATATGTCACGAACAGCTATGAATTTGCGCCATAAATTTCTGCGAATTGACCAATGTTTTGTCATGTGACCCGATTGAGTTTGCGTGAATTAGATAGAAGACAGTGACGACGCCACTATGGTTTTTTAACTGAAAACCTTGATGATAAACAATGATAGATTTGAATATTCGGTCGCCGCAACCCCTGAGTGCTGTGCGCTATCGATGTTTCTATAGTTCGGCTTGTTTTGCCAGGCGTTTGCTTCGAAATGCTTTGAGCTTACAATTGGCTTGCCATCGTAAACACGCCCTATTATATAACAAAAGTAACCGAATAATGCTGTGCTAATTTACATTTTTTGTTACGGAACAGGACCGTGTATGACACTCAGATCATTTGTTGTATCGAAAGAAAAACTATCAAGTGTGAGTTTGTGTCCTAACAGCGACTTACAGCGCGTTCCTCCTCGTCCCTTGGATCTTCGTCAAGCAAATTACAATGATATGTTCGATTTCCATACGCTGTTTTTTGACTGCTTTTTTCTACCGTCGGGAGCTTTACGGTTTCTTGGGCCACCGCCGATGAATCTCCGGAAACCGCTTGATGATTGTATGCTTTCTATAGGCGGATCAGTCGACCGGGTGGGAGCCCACGCTGATCTTGCGTTTCGACAAATAAGGAAAACATTCCGGATGGACTGGTCAGGCAAAGGGTCGGCCGCTGATTATAAGCTCTCAATGGAAAATGGAACAATATTTGAGGGGGTAATTAACCCAAACGAATGTGAAATTTTCGATGGCAAACGAGTTTTGTTCACTATGGTGAAGTATGATGCCATCGAATGGATAGTTGATTGGGTGACATTTTATGTTAAGGCGCACGGTGTTGATGCGGTGTTAATCTATAATAACGATGCTCCAGATTTTTCAAGTCAGGATTTAGCCGACGCGCTTGGTGTCATTGAGAGGGTGGATGTAGTAGGTGTTGTTGACTGGTTTTTCCCCTATGGGCCAGGTGAAGGAGAATCGGGACTTTGGGATTCGGCATTTACGCAGCAAAATGGCATGGAACACGCTCGGTTCCGATATTTAGCTAAGGCGCGTTGTGTTGTGAATTCTGATGTGGACGAACTTGTATTCTGTGAAAGACCCAAGGACACAGTTTGCTCTCTTGTTGAACAAGCAAATTCAGGATTTATCCGGTATTTATCTAGTTGGGTGGCAGGTGAGTTTGGCCCCGATCTCTCAGTTCCCAAGGCTGAGCGGCGATACAGAAATAGCTATTACGTCGAGGATGATTGGGAAGAGTGCGGCGCAAAATGGTCTGTTGTACCAGCCAAGTGTCCTGATAACTTAGCATGGGGCGTACATAGTATTAATCAGATGCCAATTGATAGTTCACTTAGTAAACTTGTTGGATACCGTCACATGCCGGAATTTAATGCAAGGTGGAAAAGAGAGAGTAACGCGGACAAATTGAGTTATGTGTCGGATGAAATAATGATTCGCACGTATCGCACTATTGGCTGGTTATAGCGTTGTATGATGAAATACTAGCTAATAAAAAATTTAACCTGTTCTTTGTCAGATCTAACTGGATTGTTGTTTGATGTGTAATTTGGTGTGATTGTTTCCTTGGAGCCATAAAACGAGTTTTAGGAAACATCAAGCTAGCACAGTTTCTATCATATTATTTTAATAATAATTTATTATGTATTAATATCAAAAGCTTAACTATGTATACATCAGGCTGGTAACCTGAAGGCCGTAGGTTCAAATCCTATTCCCGCAACTAACAAGAAAGCGCCTCAGTCCTCCGGACTGGGGCGTTTCTTTTTTGGCTCTGTGATTAAACTTTGAACCTACTGTTCGGACCAAGAGCTTCGCGACAGTGAAACTCGGAGATAACGGAGAGGAGGCGAAGCCCCGCCACTTTTCCGTTTCATTGTTGACTCTGTTCTTACAAACACAGTATTAGAACAAAAGAAGAACAAATAGATTTATCATATGAAGCATCCAACTCATGACAGCAATCAAAATTCAAAACAGGAAAGGTGAAAAAACGCTTCAAAAAATACAAGCAGTGGACTGGGACATTTCAGGTGCAAGTATCCATAGTTTGCCTGAAATTCCTACTTTGCCATTTAATCTCATAAAAAATGGTTCTTTAAGTGAAATCTTGCCAGTCAGTTACCGCGACAGGGTTGCTGCACTGGGCATTACCATGGCCTTCCTTTCTGCAATATTGAGGAAAAACAAGGGATCTATCATTTGGTGTCAATTGCGTGACCCGGACCGTTTGCACCTGCATGCACCGGGATTAGCCGCTTTTGGTATTGATCCATTACGGATCACCAAAGTGACGCTTTCGACAGAGAAAGACCTGTTATGGGCTATGGAAGAAGCGGTCACGTCTAATGCTGTAACGGCAGTTGTCGGGATTCTTTGGTCCGAAAAACTATATGATTTTACCGCAAGCAAGCGGCTGAGGTTGCGCGCGTCTGAAGCTGGTATTCCAGCACTATTGGTACGGTCCCACCGGGCAAATGGAACCACTGCCGTTGATATGCGCTTCTCTGTAGCAAGTCATGCCAGCCAGGCATTATCCACCAAAGAGCGACCGTTTGCGCGGCTCGGCAACCCTGAATGGCAACTTAACCTCACTAAGAGCAGGGGCATAAAGCCGCGCTCTGATCATGTGCGTTGGCACCATGAAACGTTACGTCTCGGTATGGCTGCCGAACTGGGCAATCGAATGTCACAGTCGCCGCACAGGCCAGCCATCCGTCTCCTACAAACAGGGTAACAGCTTAATTCGTCCTTTTGTTCTTGTCGCCCCCGCCCAGGGCGGTATCCGGGTGATGGCTGCAAACCAAATTTCAAAGAATGAAGGGGTCATGGTTGGCCAGTCATTGGCTGATGCGCGTCTGCTGAGCCCAACACTCAAAGTAGCAGATCATGATCCGTTGAATGATGGGGCAGCGTTAAAGAAATTGGCGCATTGGCTAACTCGTTACAGTCCATGGGTCAGCGATGCCCCCCCTGACGGCTTGCTGATTGATATGACAGGTTGTGCACACTTGTTCGGCGATGAAATGGCCTTTGCGGAAGATCTAATGCACCGGCTTCACCGCTTTGGTATTACGAGCCGCGTTGCCATTGCAGGCACAATAGGGGCAGCATGGGCCTTCTGTCGTCACAGCGCAGATCCGCTCACTATCGTCGAGAACGACAAAACAGCACTGGCACTTAAGCCTTACCCCATATCAGCGTTGCGTGTTGATGCAGATACGGCTGCACGGGTCACGCAAGTGGGTCTTAAAACCATAGGTGCCATAACATCAAAGCCGCGTGCACCGCTTGCCGCGCGATATGGCCAATCTTTGATAGCGTGCCTTGACCAAGCACTTGGTCGTAAAAGTGAGATTTTATCCCCCATCACGCCACCACCAGATTACCGGGTATCAACCAGTTTCATTGAGCCGATCCAACATCTGGATGCTGTGGAAGTGAACCTAGACAATTTATGTAGCCCGCTGATCGCCGCACTGGAAAAAGCATCTGTTGGTGCCAGGCGGTTTGATCTGACGCTTTACCGTGTAGACGGCGGCGCTCATACCGTGATGATTAGAACCAGTGCTCTGACAGCCAACAAAACACTGATTAAGCGCTTGTTTGCCGAGAAGCTAAAGGTCTTCGCTGAAACCTATGATGTTGGCTTTGGTATCGATCAGCTTGTTCTTTCCGCTTTTGAGTGTGAGCGTATTGGACAAACTCAATCAAACCTGACGGGTAAAAACGAAAGTGACATGGAAACTGCGCTACAAACGCTGCTGGATCGTTACAGCAACCGTTTTGGCCGTGAGAGTGTTGGATGTTTCATACCACAAGCCAGTTATATTCCGGAGAGGTCAGAACGCTTGGTCCCTGTCGCGGACGCATCGAAGACTGCGCCTAACTGGAATGCCTTTCTTGAGCAATTGCAGGGCGACAATCACTTGGGTCGCCCGGTAGCATTGCTTCCGCGCCCTGAACCCATCACCGCTATTGCTGAAGTGCCTGACGGACCACCTGTGGTGTTTGAGTGGCGACGCCTCAAACATCGTATTGTATGCGCAGAAGGGCCGGAACGCATTGCACCTGAATGGTGGGCAAGACCTGCACAGCACGTTGAACCCACCCGCGACTATTACCGTGTCGAAGACGATGATGGCTACCGTTACTGGCTATACCGCCAAGGTCTTTATGAGCGCGGCGAAAATCCACACTGGTTTATGCATGGATTTTTCGCATGACCGGGTATGCAGAATTCTCTGTTACAAGCAACTTTTCGTTCTTGCGCGGCGCATCGCATCCGGATGAACTGGTGCAGCAAGCTGTACAGCTTGGTTATAAAGCCATCACCATCACAGACAGGAACAGTCTTGCGGGTATTGTGCGCGGCCATGTGGCGGCAACAGAAGCAGGCATTCAGTTTATCGTCGGTGTTAGGCTGGTTCTTACGTGTGGTTTTGAAACGCTTTGTTTTCCACAAAACCGCGCAGCCTACGGTAGGCTGACCAAGTTATTGACCAAAGGCAATCGCCGCGCGGAAAAAGGCAACTGTATCCTCGCCAAAGAAGATCTGCATGGTCTTGATGACGACCATCTCTTCATTGCCGTACCCCCATACAAACTCAGCCTCCAGTTTGAACAAGATTTGGGCTGGCTTGCCAGAGTATTTCCCGGGGCAGTTTATCTGGGTGCAACACGACTGTATCGCAGTAACGACGGCGCAAGGCTCGAAATACTTGAGCAGGTTTCAACACAAACTGAAACACCGCTCGTAGCCATCGGTGATGTGCATTACCATGTGCCAAGTAGACGACCATTACAGGATATTCTCACCTGCATTCGCGAGCACACAACTATTGTGGAAGCAGGGCTGCGTTTAAACGTCAATGCAGAACGGCACCTCAAAAATATCAGTGAAATCACACGTATTTTCAAAGGGTACGAAAGGGCTGTTGCAAACACGCTGGAAGTTGCAAGAAAATGCAAATTTTCACTGGATGAACTTAAATATGAGTACCCAAAGGAACCTGCGGGGGAAAGTGCAACACCGCAGGAAGAATTGGAACGCCTGACATGGGCCGGGGCAAAGCACCGATATCCGAAAGGCATTACAGTAAAAGTAAAAAAGACGATTGCGCATGAACTAAAACTTATCAAAGAGCTGGAGTATGCACCATATTTCCTGACCGTTGATGACATTGTACGCTATGCACGCCAGCAAAATATCCTGTGCCAGGGACGCGGATCTGCGGCCAACTCTGCCGTATGTTACTGCCTTGGCATTACCTCTGTGGACCCCACCCAGATAGACCTGTTGTTTGAGCGTTTTGTTTCTGCTGACCGGGGCGAGCCGCCGGATATTGACGTGGACTTTGAGCACGAGCGCCGTGAAGAGGTTATCCAGTACATCTACGAGAAATACGGACGGCATCGTGCCGGCATTGCGGCAACCGTAATCACCTACCGCGCCCGCAGCGCCATTCGTGAAGTTGGTAAAGCCATGGGCCTCTCGCTGGATACCGTGAGTGCGCTGTCTGGCAATGCATCGGGTTGGAGTAGGGGCGGTCTTGCGGTTGAGCGGGTAACAGAGCTTGGTTTGGATGCGAGCGATCCGACGCTTATGCAGGCAATTAGACTGACACATGAAATTGCAGGGTTTCCGCGGCACCTTTCGCAGCATGTGGGCGGGTTTGTGATGACAGACGGGCCGCTTGAAGAGGTTATCCCCATTGCTAATGCTGCCATGAAAAACCGCACCTATGTAGAATGGGACAAAGATGACCTTGATGCGCTCGGTATTCTCAAAGTTGATGTGTTGGCACTCGGTATGCTCACGGCCATTCGCAAAGCCTTCACTCTCATCAAAGATCATTACGGCAAACCCTACGAGCTTGCGACTGTGCCGATTGAGGACAGCGGCGTTTACGACATGATCTGCAAAGCGGATACCATAGGTGTGTTCCAGATCGAGAGCAGAGCGCAGATGTCGATGTTGCCACGCCTTAAGCCGCGCAACTTTTATGACCTTGTGATCGAAGTAGCGATTGTACGCCCAGGGCCTATTCAGGGCGATATGGTGCATCCGTAACTCAAGCGTCGAAACGGGTTGGAAGAGGTGACATATCCGTCTGAGGCTTTGAGAGAAGTGCTTGATAAAACAAAAGGCGTACCGCTGTTTCAAGAGCAGGCGATGAAAATCGCCATTGTTGGTGCCGGATTTACGCCGGGCGAAGCTGACAAACTGCGCAAAGCCATGGCAACTTTTAAACGCACTGGCCAAATTGGTGACTTTAAGGAGAAGTTCCTGAACGGCATGGTTGGCAATGGCTACGAGTCTGATTTTGCAGAACGGTGTTTCAAGCAAATTGAAGGGTTTTCTGACTACGGTTTTCCGGAAAGCCATTCAGCCAGTTTCGCACTGCTGGCTTACATCTCGTCCTGGATCAAATGCTATTATCCTGATGCATTCACGTGTGCTTTGTTGAACTCGCTACCCATGGGATTTTATTCAAGCTCTTCATTAGTGCGCGACTTCAGAGATCATAAAGGTGAAGTCCGAGCCGTTGATGTCAATCATAGCACGTGGGACCACCTACTCGAGCCAGCTGACAATTTGTCAGCACAAACTCCCGAAGGTGGCGGCATCATGGCACTTAGGCTTGGCTTTCGACAAATCAAAGGTGTGAGCAAACCAGAAGCAGAAATACTCACGCAGGTGAGAACTAGTGGTTTCGACAGTGTAAGAGATTTGTATTTTAGAACAGGGTTGCCGGTCGCCGTGATCGAAAAGCTGGCACGTGCAGATTGTTTTCGTTCACTTGGCCTTGATAGGCGTACCGCATTATGGGCTGTGCAGGGGTTAGGGGCATCAACGGGCGCACGCAGTGCAGTTGAAGACTTGCCATTGTTTGAGCATGCACTTGAAAGCAATGCTGAGGCCATGCAGCGAGAAACGGAAGTAAAACTGCCCACTATGCCGCTTGGTGAACATGTAGTTGAGGATTACACAACGCTTAGACTGTCGCTTAAGGCACATCCGGTTAGCTTTATTCGATCGGACCTTAAAGCGCGCAGCTTCATTACTGCTTCTGAACTCATGGAGCACCCAGCGAACCGCTTGGTGACAGTCGCGGGTTTAGTGCTTGTGCGGCAGCGCCCCGGTACGGCAAGCGGTGTGATTTTCGCGACACTAGAGGATGAGACCGGTGTGATTAACATTATCATCTGGCCAAAACTGTTTGAAGCAGAGCGCCGCACAGTGATTGGCGCGCGTTTCCTGGGGGTGGTTGGTATGCTGCAGCGGGAAGAAACGGTCATGCATGTTGTTGCGCGTCAGCTAGTGGACATGAGTGGTGAGCTTGCATCAATCAGTGATTGTGAAAAGCTGCCTAATCCTTATGAGCCATCAGACGAGGTCAGGAATGGTGGCATGACTGAGCAAATTGTTGGAGCAGAGCATAGCATTCGAAAACCTGGACGCGTATCAGCTATATTACCTAAAGGCCGAAATTTTCATTAAGGGATTACAAATTATATAAACGATAGCAAATGCAGCATATTTAAACGGGGCAATTTGGGCGCTTTCAGTTTACCCGCCAATTGATGACAGGTTTGACGTGTGGCCAGTGACACCGTTCGCCAATTGGTGGTGCGCGGTTTTACCTTTTACTGCGACTAACAAGCGTTCTTTAAGTTCTTCCAGTTGATCGTCCGATTGCAGCAGTGCCCGCAGGGGCACGCCGAATTCGCCGAAAAGACACAAGTGAAGTTTGCCCAGGCTTGAAAACCGAAGCCGGTTACAGCTTTTACAAAAATCTTTGGCGTAGGGCGCGATCAAACCAATGCTGCCTTTATAGTCAGGGTGCACATAATCTTTAGCCGGGCCCGCATCGGCGGCTTTGAGTTTTGGTGTCCAGCCTTCCTGTGCCAGCTTGGCCGAAATATTATCTGTTGGAATGTGGTGCTTCTGGAAGAAGCTGGCATGATCACCAGTTTCCATTAATTCGATAAAACGCACGGATAGAGGCTTGCTCTGCGCTAGTTTAATATAGGCATCGAGTTCCTGATCGTTGATGCCTTTCATATAAACTGCATTGATTTTGACCTGTTCAAAACCTGCTTCCAGCGCAGTATCAATGCCGCGCAATATGTCGTTGCAACGGTTATGCCCGGTGATCTGGTGAAACCGGCCAGGATCAAGGCTGTCCAGGCTGACATTCAGGCCGCGGATGCCGGCACCAAACCAATCGCCCGCCCGTTCTGCCAGCCGGTAGCCATTTGTGGTAAGCGCAAGCTTTTCTACCTGCGGCAGCTGGGCAATGGTGCGGACGATAGTGTCAAAATCTTTGCGAATGGTAGGTTCACCGCCCGTTAGCCGTATTTTGTGAATGCCGAGTTGTGAAAAGGCCGTTGCCGCGCGCCGGATTTCATCCAAATTCAGCGGCTGCGGGCCGGCACATTTCCGGTAGCCGTCCGGGAGGCAATAGCTACAGCGGAAATTGCAGGCTTCAGTAACCGAAAACCTCAAATACTTGAAGCTACGGCCAAATCCATCGCTTAGGTGCATAATTATCTCCTTTCCAAATACGAGAGGCTTGGCGGTTTCCCGGGCAAACCCGGCAGCAATAACGCTGCGGCCATCCAGCCCTATCGCGTGACCGCGACGTAGGCTCCATGGCTTCGGAGTAGTGCACTCAATGGAAGGAGAATTACCCAGGTTCGTGGTTCGGCGTTTGATGCAGGTCAAGCGTCCGGGTGAAAGACCAATTCGGCAAACTCGGGGCGCGGGCAGTTTTCAGAGTCGACTCTGGCGCAGTGGCTGGCGAGTTCAGCATCGCAAAACTGGCAAAGAGCGTTGTTATCCGGCATCTTGATGTGGCCGGTCGCCACTTCAAAGCCGTCTTTTTTGAACTTCTGCAGTGTGCGCGAGAAAGTTTCTGGTCGCATATCCAGATAAGAGGCGATGATAGATTTTTCGTAAGGCAGGAAAATTGTGCCATCGGCGGATTTTTGATTGAGTGAAAGACGCAGTAAGAACCAGCCAACTCGTTCCTGAGCGCTTTTTAGCCGGGACAGTTCAAGTTGCTGGACCAGCCGCTGGGACCGTAGCGATACTGTGTTAAGCATGCTTACAGCTAGCTGTGGACTCGACTGAATGCGCTGGCGGATAACCGGTGCCGGGATTGACAGCATCAGGGTTTTTTCAACCACTTGGGCACTCACTGGGGCTGGCATGTTCAAAAGAACCGACGATTCCAGCAGGGTTTCACCGGCCCCCAGCATCTGCAGGATGGCTTCTTCCCCGGTTTCAAGCCCGTTAAAGGCCTTCACCCAACCGTTCAGTATAATATACATGCGAATTGCAGGCTCATCGCGCAAAAACAGCAGTTTGTCTTTTTCATATTCCCGAATTTGGGCGAAAGACAGTAATTCGTCCAGATCGTCATCATCGAGTGCCGCGAGCAGTGGCAGGGATTTTAGAAATGGTCGATATTCTGCCATTTTTCCAGTGGCCCCAATCGCCTTCTCTGCCTTTGCTCTAGGGTGGTTTGGCGCTGAAACGCCTTCCAACCCAACCACAAGGGCCGCCTCGGCGGCGTGCAGCCCGTCGATCATGCGGGTTAGTAGTTCAAACCAGGTTTCGCCGGAATAATGCTCGATTTCGCCAGGTGATGCGCCGTCTTCCAGCAGTTTGTTTATCTGGCTAAAGGCCTCTAGGTCGGAATCTTTGACCGTGTCCTGTAGCAGAGCAACCTGCGACGGCGAGGCCAACGCCTTGAAGGTGTCAAAATAGGCTTTTTGTTCGGCGACAAGAGCGACAAACCGGTCACAAAATTCCTGATTACGGAAGGAGAAAGTATAAAAGCCTCGGGCTCCTAGTGCTCGTTCCATTCCAACCCGCTCTTTCCACTGAAGAAAGTTTGAATATGCGGAAACAAGTGCGGAATTGTGCTGGGGTTCGCGCTGCGCCAGTTCGATCATGGCGTCGATGGCCGGGATGGTATAATTAAAAGTATAATTGTTTAGTGCTAGCGTGTATCGCACTGCCAATAGGCGAATTTTATCGCGCACGGTTGGCAAGTCAGCAAACTTCCCAAGTAGAAAAGTAAGCCGGGCTTCGAAGCTGGACGGCAGCGCATCTTTGACATCAGGACGGCCGCAATAGGCTCGTAACTCTTCAATCGCACCATCGGTTGTCAGAATTTGCGCTTCATACCGTTTGGTGAATATTTTCCCGAGGCTGTCCAGAAACAGACCTGAGCAACCGCGCTCGCGCTGGATTTGGTGCACCACTTCGCCGAGCTTATGCAGCAGGTCTTGCGCCAGTCTGGTTTTAAACTGTGATGTCTTGTCCATCGCGTTTTTACGGCCTTTGCTTGATGCGTCCAAATATCGCGCTTTTGACCGACAATGCAACAGAAACCGTTGAAAAACCTGCTGCCCCGACGGTCGCCTGTTGTTGCTCCTGCGGTCAAAAATACATCATAACTCACTGAATTCTCCTCACTTGATTTGGGTCAAACGCGTCTTGACGACCCCCGCCCATAGTTGGTGCGATCAAAAGGGCAACTTCTGTCAGGAGAGAACCGTGACGAATACCACAACTACTGTAGGCCAACAACGGCGCGCATTAACCGCCAGTACTTTGTCATTCACTGTGTGTTTCGCTGTCTGGACAATATTTTCAATCATCGGCATCAAAATCAAAGCCGAGCTTGGCCTGAATGATACCCAGTTTGGCATTCTGGTGGCGACGCCAATTTTAACCGGATCGCTTAGCAGGCTGTTTCTTGGTATCTGGACAGACCAATACGGCGGTCGCCTTGTTTACACCCTGCAAATGCTCACAACCGCGGTGGCGGTTTACCTGTTAACGCTTGTTTCCTCATACTCAATGTTTCTGGTCGCGGCTCTCGGCCTCGGCCTGGCAGGCGGTAGTTTTGCTGTCGGCGTGGCTTACGTGTCTAGGTGGTACCCGAAAGAACAACAAGGTACAGCCCTTGGTATTTTCGGTATGGGCAACGTGGGCGCTGCCGTGACAAATTTCGGCGCGCCACTTCTGTTGGTGGCACTTGGCGGTGCATGGCAGGATGTGGCATAAGTTTATGCAATAGCGCTGGCGGCGACTGCTGTTCTGTTTTTCGTCTTTGCCAAAGACGATCCAGTTCATACAGCTCAAAAGGCATCCGGCAAGAAACATCCGAGCTTTGCAGCCCAGTTAGAACCTTTGAAAAACCTGCAGGTTTGGCGCTTCTCGCTCTATTACTTCTTTGTGTTTGGCGCTTATGTGGCGCTGGCACTTTGGTTGCCCCGCTACTATGTGGGGGCCTATGGTCTTGAGCTGGCGACAGCAGGTCTGCTTGCGGCGGCCTACGCGCTGCCAGGTAGCATCTTCAGGGCTTTGGGCGGGTGGCTGTCTGACAAATACGGTGCGCGCGCAGTGATGTATTGGACATTCATCGCCTCTATCGCCTGTTGTTTTATTCTTTCCTATCCCGCGACAGATTATACCGTTGCCGGTATTGACGGGCCAATTGTTTTCAACGTCACAATTCCGCTGGAAATATTTGTGGCGCTTACAATTATTCTTGGCTTCTTCATGTCGCTGGGTAAAGCCGCCGTCTATAAGCATATTCCGGTTTACTACCCGGACCATGTGGGTTCTGTGGGTGGCATGGTCGGCCTGATTGGCGGCTTGGGCGGCTTTTTCCTACCTATCGCCTTCGGGGTTATGAACGACATGATTGGCGTATGGACAAGCTGCTTCATGCTGCTGACAGTTATCACAGCCATTGCGCTTACCTGGATGCATTTCACAATCCAGCGGTCGGAAAAACTGCGTGTGCCCGAATTGCGCGGCCCCCGCAACTTGCCTGAATTGGAAGGTCTTCGCGGTTAAACGGCGAATTTCGGCAGGCCCATTTGAGCCTGCCGCAAACATATTTTGGAACCCCACGGCGCAAGGTTAAGGGGCATCTTCAAGGAGAAGATTAATGAGCGAACAAGTGAAACAGTTGCAAGAAAAGGGGCGAGACCTGTTTGGTTGGAACCCTGACGATGATGTACAATGGGAATCGGCGGGTAAAAAAATTGCAACGCGTAACTTGTGGATTTCGATCCCATCGCTGTTGTGCGGATTTGCTGTTTGGCTTTACTGGGGCATCATCACTGTTCAGATGATGAATCTCGGCTTTAACATTAGCCAGTCCGAGTTGTTCACCCTTGCCGCAATTGCAGGCCTGTCTGGTGCAACACTGCGTATCCCCAGCACCTTCTTCATTCGGATAGCCGGGGGCCGTTACACGCTGTTTTTGACCACAGCCCTGTTGATGATACCAGCTGCGGGTGTTGGCTATATGCTGCAGGACATCAATACACCGCTGTGGCAATTCCAGTTGATGGCGCTGCTGTCTGGCATCGGTGGCGGTAACTTCGCATCTTCCATGTCAAACATCAGTTTCTTCTATCCGAAAAAAATCCAGGGCTATGCGCTGGGGATGAATGCGGGTTTGGGTAACTTTGGTGTTACGACCATGCAAATTCTGGTGCCACTGGTAATGACATTCGCCCTTTTCGGCGGTGACCCCATGACCCTGAAAACCACCTCAGGCACATTGATCGGTAAAATCCCCGCAGGCACAGATGCTTATATATTTAATGCTGGCTGGGTATGGCTGTTGTTCCTGGCGCCGCTTGCTATAGCTATCTGGTTTGGCATGAACACTATCCGTGACGAGCATGTTTCACCTGATGCGAGTTCTGCCCTACCTGCCTTTGCTAAAATTCTCGGCATGCTTCTCATCGGTTTGGCGACAGCTGCGTTTGGTCTGTGGTTGATGTTACCAGAAGCAACCGGTGGCTCTGGCCTTAACCTGAACAAATGGATTGTGCTGCCAATTGTAATTGTTTCAACCCTCGGCCTGATGAAGCTGATCCCTGGGAAAATTCAAACAAACCTCAAGCGTCAGTTTTCAATCTTCGATAATAAGCACACGTGGGCGATGACAGTTATCTATACGATGACATTTGGTAGCTTCATTGGTTTCGCAGCCACCACAGCGTTGGCAATTAAAGTGATTTTTGGCTACCAGCATATTATGGGTGCCGACGGGGTGATGACCCACATTGCAAACCCTAATGGCCCTAGTGCGCTGATGTTTGCTTGGATGGGCCCCTTCATCGGAGCGCTTATTCGGCCGCTTGGTGGTATGTGGGCCGATAAAATGGGCGGTGCCAAAGTTACGCAGATTATCAGCGTTGTGATGGTCGCTTCCGCACTGGGTGTGGCTTATTACATGAAAGCAGCCTACGCCTCGGCAACACCTGAGGAATTTTTCTATCCGTTCCTCATTCTGTTCATCATCTTGTTTGCTGCCACAGGCATTGGAAACGGTTCAACTTTCCGCACAATTGCTATGGTCTTTAACAAAGAACAAGCTGGCCCGGTTCTGGGTTGGACAAGTGCAATCGCGGCTTATGGCGCTTTCATCATTCCCAAGGTATTCGGCGAACAGATCAAAGCTACCACACCTGAGTATGCTCTCTATGGCTTCGCCGTATTCTACGGCATCTGCATTCTGATCAACTGGTGGTTCTATCTGCGCAAGAACGCTTACGTGAAAAACCCATAAACAAACGGCATTCGGAGAAAAATCATGAGCAATTTTATTGACCGGCTCTCTTACTTCACCAAATCGCCCGACACATTCTCGGATGGGCACGGTATTACGACCGACGAAAGCCGGTCCTGGGAAAAGGCCTACCGCGGTCGTTCGTCGCACGACAAGGTTGTGCGCTCGGCCCACGGTGTGAATTGTACCGGGTCTTGTAGTTGGAAAATTTATGTCAAAAACGGCTTGGTAACCTGGGAAACCCAGCAAACAGACTATCCTAAAACCCGGCCCGACCTGCCAAACCACGAGCCGCGTGGGTGTGCCCGCGGTGCCAGTTACAGCTGGTATCTCTATAGTGCTGCTCGGCTGAAGTATCCGTTGGTGCGTGGTAAGCTGTTGGCGTCGTGGCGGCAGGCGAAGGCAGAGTTTCCCGACCCGGTTGATGCTTGGGGTAGTATTGTCTCGGACCCCAAAAAGGCCCGCGAATATAAAAAGGCACGAGGTCTAGGTGGATTTGTTCGCGCCGAATGGGACGAGGTGAACGAGATCACCGCTGCGTCCAATGTTTATACCGCCAAAGAATTTGGCCCTGATCGCATCATTGGCTTTCACCGATCCCGGCCATGTCGATGGTTTCTTACGCTGCCGGCAGCCGTTATCTGTCGTTGATCGGCGGTGTTTGTATGTCCTTTTACGATTGGTACTGCGACCTGCCGCCCAGTTCGCCGCAAACATGGGGTGAGCAAACAGATGTGCCGGAAAGCGCAGACTGGTACAATTCTGGCTATATCATTGCCTGGGGTTCGAACGTGCCGCAAACTCGCACGCCGGACGCGCACTTCTTCACCGAAGTGCGCTACAAAGGCACCAAAACCGTGTCGGTCACACCGGATTACTCTGAAGTCGCGAAACTTACTGATATCTGGCTTAACCCGCGTCAGGGTACCGACAGCGCAATGGCCATGGCGATGGGCCATGTGATTTTGAAAGAGTTTCACACCGCTGGAAAGTCGGAATATTTTGACGACTATTGCCGCATGTACACAGACATGCCGTTTTTGGTGGTGCTCGACGAAAAAGACGGCCAGTTGGTTCCCGGGCGCCTGCTGCGTGCTTCCGATATGGCGGACGGATTAGGCGAAGAAAAGAACGCCGAGTGGAAAGCTGTCATTCTGGACGGTAATTCCGACGAGATTTGTGTGCCTAACGGCACCATCGGGTCTCGCTGGGACGAAAGCAAGAAATGGAATCTTGAGCTTAAGAACGTTGCTGACGGTAGTGAAGTATGGCCAAAGGTTAGTCTGATCGACGGCAGTGATGCAGTTGAAGCTGTTGCCTTTCCATATTTTGGCAATCTGGAAAATGATCAACCGATTTTCAAGCACACCGACCATGCAAGTGTTCTGGAACGCAATGTGCCGATTAAAACCGTTGAGACAAAAGACGGTGCGGTTAAAGTTGCAACAGTGTTTGACCTAATGGCGGCCAATTACGGCGTTGACCGCGGCCTTGGTGGCGGCAATGTGGCGTCATCTTTTGATGACGATGTGCCCTATACACCGGCATGGCAGGAAAAAATCACTGGTGTGGACCGCGCAGGTAATTCAGGTGGCGCGCGAATTTGCCACCAATGCTGACCAAACCCGCGGCCGGTCGATGGTTATTCTCGGCGCGGCGGTGAACCACTGGTATCATATGGATATGATTTACCGGGGCATTATGAACCTGTTGATCATGTGTGGCTGTGTTGGCAAATCTGGCGGTGGCTGGGCGCACTATGTGGGCCAGGAGAAACTGCGGCCACAAACCGGATGGCAACCACTGGCCTTTGGCCTTGATTGGGCCCGGCCGCCTCGGCATATGAATTCCACCAGCTTTTTCTACAACCACTCAAACCAGTGGCGCTATGAGAAGCTGGAGATGGATGAAATCCTGTCGCCGCTGGCGGACAAGGAGAGCTGGAAGAACACCACGTTACTTGATTGCAACGTGCGGTCGGAGCGCATGGGTTGGTTGCCATCTGCACCACAGTTGAACGACAATCCGCTTAAGGTTGCCAAAGCGGCAGATGCCGCGGGCATGAAACCGGCGGACTATGTTGTTGACCAGCTCAAGTCTGGTGATCTCGGTTTTGCCTGTGAAGACCCGGACGATCCGAAAAACTTCCCACGTAATATGTTTATCTGGCGGTCCAATATTCTTGGCTCATCCGTTAAGGGTCACGAATATATGCTCAAGCATCTTTTGGGCACACAAAATGGTCTTTTGGGTAAAGATATGGGGTCAACGGGCGGTCAAAAACCAAGCGAAGTTGTTTGGCATGACGAAGCGCCGGAAGGTAAACTTGATCTTGTTGTCACGCTTGATTTCCGCATGTCCACCACTTGTGTCTATTCCGATATCGTGTTGCCGTCTGCCACCTGGTATGAAAAGAATGACCTGAATACATCAGACATGCATCCTTTCATTCATCCACTAACACGTGCGGTTGACCCGGCATGGGAAAGCCGTAGCGATTGGGACATATACCGAGGTCTCGCCGAGAAATTCTCCGAGCTTTGCGTCGGTCATCTTGGTGTCGAAAAAGACATTGTCACGCTGCCTATCCTGCACGACACGCCGGGTGAAATGGCACAGCCGCTAGGTGTTACAGATTGGAAAAAGGGCGAGTGTGATCCCATTCCGGGTAAGACGATGCCGAGTTTGGTCGAAGTTACGCGGGATTACCCGAATACCTACAAGCGCTTTACCGCGTTGGGCCCCTTGATGAGCAAAGTGGGTAATGGTGGTAAGGGCATCGCATGGAACACCGAAGAAGAAGTTGACCTGCTGGGTCGTCTTAACGGTGTTCACGATGAAGTTGGTGTTAATGAGGGTATGCCCAAAATTGTCACGGACGTAAATGCGGCAGAGACAGTTTTGTCGCTGGCGCCTGAAACCAACGGTCATGTGGCGGTAAAAGCATGGGCTGCACTGGGCGATATTACTGGCCGCGAACACACTCATTTGGCCAAGCCGAAAGAGGATGAAAAAATCCGCTTTCATGACATCAAGGCACAACCTCGTAAGATCATCTCATCGCCAACATGGTCAGGTCTTGAGGACGAGCACGTTAGCTACAACGCTGGTTATACCAACGTGCATGAGCTGATACCCTGGCGAACGCTAACCGGTCGTCAGCATTTCTACCAGGATCATGCTTGGATGCGTGATTTCGGCGAGGGATTCTGTGTCTATAAAGGCCCGGTTAACACCAAAACTGTCGCGCCGGTGATCGATGCGCACGGTGAAGGCACCAAACAGGTAGCTTTGAACTGGATCACTCCCCACCAAAAATGGGGCATCCATTCCACCTATAGTGAAAACCTGTTGATGCTAACCCTCAACCGTGGCGGACCAGTGGTCTGGATGTCGGAAATTGATGCTCGCAAAATCGATGTTGAGGACAATGACTGGATCGAGCTTTACAACGCAAATGGTGCGATTATGGCCCGAGCGGTTGTCTCGCAGCGAGTGCCAGAAGGCATGACCATGATGTATCACGCGCAGGAAAAAACCATCAACACACCGGTTGCCAAAACAACTGGTGGCAGGGGCGGTATTCACAACTCCGTCACCCGCACGGTGGTCAAGCCTACGCATATGATCGGTGGATACGCACAGCTGGCTTACGGTTTCAATTATTACGGCACTGTTGGCTCAAACCGCGATGAATTTGTCGTGGTTCGGAAGGCTGAAAATGTCGAATGGGGTGAAGAGCCCGCAACCCCAGCAGCGGCCGAATAGGAGAGATTTGATGAAAATACGTGCACAAATTGGCATGGTCCTCAATCTGGACAAATGCATCGGCTGTCACACCTGTTCGGTTACTTGCAAGAACGTCTGGACCAGTCGCGAAGGCGTTGAGTATGCTTGGTTCAACAATGTGGAAACCAAGCCTGGTGTGGGCTATCCGAAAAATTGGGAAAATCAGGCAGAATGGAAAGGGGGCTGGGAACGTAAAACCAGTGGTAAAATTCAGCCCAAAATGGGTGGAAAGCTCAGGCTTCTGTCTAAAATATTCGCCAATCCGGACCTGCCGGAAATTGACGATTATTACGAACCTTTTACTTTCGATTATGCCCATCTGCAAAATTCGCCGGAAGTGAACACACCGCCAACGGCACGGGCGCATTCGGTCATCACCGGACAAAAAATGGAAAAGGTCGAATGGGGCCCCAACTGGGAAGAAATACTTGGTGGAGAGTTTGAAAAACGCTCTCAGGATTATAATTTCCAGGACATTGAAAAAGACATCTACGGCCAGTTTGAAAATACATTCATGATGTATTTGCCGCGTCTGTGCGAACATTGCCTCAATCCAACTTGTGTGGCCGCGTGCCCGTCAGGTGCGATCTACAAGCGCGAAGAAGACGGCATAGTTCTCATCGACCAGGACAAATGTCGCGGCTGGCGTATGTGCGTGTCGGGCTGTCCTTACAAGAAAATCTATTTCAACTGGCAGTCTGGAAAATCAGAAAAATGCACATTCTGTTTCCCGCGTATTGAAAACGGTGATCCCACCGTTTGCTCGGAAACCTGCGTTGGACGCATTCGCTATCTGGGTGTGTTGCTTTATGACGCTGACCGCATTGAAGAGGCTGCGTCCACGGACGATGAACGGGACCTGTACCAGGCTCAGTGTGATATTTTCCTCGATCCGCATGACCCTGAAGTTATTGCTCAGGCGAGACGTGACGGCGTACCCGATAGTTGGCTGGAGGCTGCCAAACAGTCACCGGTTTACAAGATGGCGATTGACTGGAAAGTAGCGTTCCCGCTGCACCCAGAATATCGCACCTTGCCGATGGTTTGGTATATCCCGCCGTTGTCGCCGATCCAGAGCGCGTACAATGACGGTAAAACTCCCGGTGATGACATTATGCCTGACGTAAAAAGCTTGCGTATACCGGTGAAATATCTCGCCAATCTGCTCACAGGCGGCAAAGAAGAGCCGGTTGTGCATGCGCTGGAACGCATGATGGCGATGCGTACCTTTATGCGCGGGAAAACTGTCGGTAGTGGCGGTGATAGTGCCGTTCTTGATCGGGTTGGGCTCGACGAACGCACCATAGCTGACATGTATAAAATTATGGCGCTGGCAGATTATGATGACCGTTTTGTCATTCCGACCAACCACCGGGAATATGCCGGAAAAACCCCTTTTGACAATGATATTGCCTTCGAAAGCAGGTCTGCATGCGGCTTCAGCTTTGGCAACGGATGTTCCGGTGGGTCAAACGGTTCCGGCAATTTGTTTGGCGGTCCGACCCATAAAAATACCATGAGCGGCAATGTAAGGAGACCAAAATGATTACTCTGAAACTTCTTGGGTTACTGCTTTCATACCCAACCGAAGAAATGCAGCAGCATATGGGCGAAATCAAAGAGGCAATTGAGCAGGAAGGGCTGGTGCCGACTAAGCTCAGAAAGCCTTTGTTTGCCCTCATGGATGATCTTGAACGCCGAAGCATTCTTCGTATTCAGGAAGACTATGTGGCTCTGTTTGACCGCTCGCGTGCGAATTCACTTTATCTGTTTGAGCATGTGCACGGCGAAAGCCGGGACCGTGGTCAGGCCATGGTGGACCTGATGGGCATATATAAGAACCACGGCTTCAAATTGGCCAAGCGAGAGCTGCCTGATTATCTGCCACTTTTTCTGGAGTACCTATCGGTTCGTCCTTTTGCGGAAGCGCAGGAAATGCTGGCGGAAACGGCTCATATTCTGGCGGCGGTTGGCGCGAAGCTGAAGGTCAAGAAAAGCCCCTATCAGCATATTTTCCGTATTCTCGCCGACCTTACTGACGTTGAGGTGGATCCCAAGGTGATTGAGCAAGCAACCCTTGATGCAGGCCGCGAGGACCAAAGCCTGGAGGCATTGGACCGAGAATGGGAAGAGGCTCCGGCCTTTGATGGAACAGGCGGCGCTGCCGACTGCGCCGTATGCCCGCAAGCAACACGCCCTGAGGCGAAACCAGCGGCGCCTGCCGCACCAATTGGATAGGAGAGGACATGACTGCGTATCTCAATGATTTTTTCTTCGGGATTTATCCCTATCTGGCCGTGGCGGTTTTGGTGCTCGGCTCGGTGCTGCGCTACGATCAGGATCCATACAGTTGGAAAGCTGGCTCAAGCCAGCTTCTGCGGTCCAAAGGAATGCGGATTGGCAGCAACCTGTTTCATGTTGGTATCATTCTGCTGTTCTTTGGCCACCTTGTAGGTTTGTTGACGCCTGAACCGGTTTACCATCTGTTGATGAGTGCACCAACCAAACAGCTTATGGCGATGGTGGCTGGGGGCATATTTGGTACGATCTGCTTTATTGGTATGACCGTCCTGATTATTCGGAGGCTGACAGACCCCCGTATACGCGCAACCAGCAGTTTCGCCGACATCATGATCCTTCTGGTTTTGTACGTGCAGTTGATTTTGGGTTTGGCTACCATTCCGGCCTCTGCCCAGCACCCGGACGGTAGTTCGATGATTGCACTGGCCAATTGGGCCCAGCATATAGTGACCTTTCGGTCTGGCGCAGCGGAATTTGTTCTGCATGAACCTGCTATTTTTAAGGCGCATATTGTGCTGGGGTTGACCATCTTTGTGTTGTTCCCTTTTACGCGTCTTGTGCATGTGCTGTCAGCGCCAGTGAAATATCTGTTCCGCTCCGGTTATCAAATCGTCCGAAAGAGGGGCTAGGTCATGCCGATATATGTGAACAAAGTTGAAATTGATGATGATGCGGTTTTCAAGGAGATGCAGTTTCACCCTGCGCCTAACCGGGAAGCAGCGCGCGACGAAGCGGCAAAAGCACTGGTAATTCAGGAGTTACTGCGCCAACAGGCGGTTGAAGGTGGCATGCTGAAGGAAAGTGCTGAGCCAGATGCGATTGAAGCGGCGGCGTTGCAGTTGCTGGAAACCGAGGTCACGACACCTGCCGCCGACAGCACCGCCTGTCGTCGTTACTATGACCAGAATATTGAGCGCTTTAACGTTGCCAAGGGCAGCAAATTGCCGCTGCCTTTTGAAAAGGTTGAAGATCGTATCCGCGATTATCTGCATACCAGGAGTACTCGCCATGGAATTCAGTCTTACTTGCTGGATCTGGCTGGAAAAGCGAAGATTGCGGGCTTTGATCTCGCGGCTAGCCTCTAAATCAAAGGTCTCGTTGGCGGAGCATTGCGATGGACGCCTATGAAGAGTTGATCAGGGGTTACAAGGTTTTCCGGAAAGAATATCTGGACAGTAAATTCGAGGCTTACCGAAATTGGGCCTCGAAGGGCCAGAAACCCAAAACCCTGATCATTGGCTGTTCGGACAGCCGGGTAAATCCGGCAATTCTGACGCAAGCGGGGCTGGGCGAGGTTTTTGCGGTTAATAATGTCGCTAATATTGTGCCGCCGTACGAGAAAGGTCTATCGCACCATAAATCTCTGGGCGCGGCTATCCAATATGCAGTGAACCATGTAGGAGTGGAGCATATCATCGTGATGGGCCATAGCGATTGCGGTGGCATCGCCGCTTTAATGGCAAGCGATGACAATACCCCGCGTTTCGACGCTGGCGAAGATGACTATATCGCCGATTGGGTGTCAATTCTTGAACCAGCGAAGCGGGCTGTTCTTGAAAACAGCGGCGGTAGCAGCAGGGAAGAATGTTGTCGGCTTGCCGAGATGGAGGGGGCTTTGCTTTCGATCCAAAATTTGGCAGGTTACCCTTGGGTGCGACAGGCAGTTGCCGAAAAATCGCTGACATTGCACGCTTGGTATTTTCATGTTGATAGCGGCGAGCTCTTGTCTTATCGGCCTGAAGAAGGTCGGTTTCGCCGGCTTTGCCCCTGAGGTTCTTCCGTTTGCGACTCGGTGGTTGGCCCTTTGCAGTATCGCATCAAAAAAAGTGACAAATTCACCTCAAAAAACTCCTTGACTTGACTTGGGTCAGCTTGCTTTGACCAAAGCGGTCTAAAAACAGATTGTCGAATGGTTTTAAGGAGTTGAACAATGAGAAAAACATCCCCATTTTTTTCAGTTAGTGCTCTTGCACTGATGGCGGCAATGCCGGCTGCAGCGCAGGATGCAGCAGATGACACAAATTTTTTCACAGGTGGTGATGCCGGTCTGGATTTGCGTTATCGTCTCGAACTGGTTGATCAGGAAGGCTTCAACAGGAATGCCACTGCCTCAACACTGCTGACCAAGTTATGGTTTAAATCCAAGGAAGTGAACGGGTTTAGTGCGTATGTTGAAGGTACCAATGTTCTTGTGATTGGCAAAGAGACCTATAACAACACAGTAAACGGCAATATATCGCGCCCAGTTGTGGCTGACCCGGATGTTACCGAGTTTAATCAGGGTTATATTCAATATAAGAATGACAGCGTTACGGTCAAAGCGGGCCGTCAGGGTATCAATCTTGGCAACCAGCGCTTTGTTGGCACAGTCGGGTTTCGACAAAACGACCAAACCTATGACGCTGCCGCCGCCATCTTTACACCCTTCAAGGATTTGACGGCAGTTTACGGCTATGTCTGGAACGTAAACCGAATATTCGGTAACGATCACCCCTTTGGTGATCTGGATACCAATACTCAGGTTATCAATGTCACCTATTCGGGTTTTGAGTTCGGTAAATTGACGGCTTATGCCTATCTGATTGATTTGAATGACGCGCCGGTCTTTGGGCTGTCCAGCAGCACAGTTGGTGCCCGTTTTGTCGGCAGTAGCGCGGTGTCAGAAGGTGTTAAACTGGGTTACGAGATCGAATATGCATCGCAGTCGGATTACAAAGATAACCCCAATGACTTTAATGCCGACTATTGGGCTGCCAGTTTGAGCGCATCGACAAGCGGTTTGACCGGTCAAATTGGCTATGAACTTCTGGGCAGTGACGGCGGCGTTGCCTTTCAGACTCCGTTGGCAACGCTTCATAAATTTAACGGTTGGGCGGACAAGTTTTTGTCGACGCCGGGCAACGGCCTCGAGGATATGTATGCATCGGTTGCCTATAAAGTACCTGGCGATGCCGGGCTGGGCGGCACTCTGCTTAAAGTTATTTACCACGACTTTTCAAGCGATGCGGGCAACAGTTCTTTCGGCAGCGAGTGGGACGTGCTTGTTTCCAAGAAAGTGAGCAAGCATATTACCGCATCGGTAAAAGCGGCTTTCTATAATGCCGATGGTTTTGCGACCGATACCGACAAAATTTGGTTCACACTCGGCGCTAAATTCTAGGTCAGCGTAGAAGTTTCCGATCAAAAATCAGGCCGGAAAAACCAGACGCTATCTCCAACGGCATTGTTGCAACTTTGCCGTTGGTTTGGGCCATCCGCAGTAGAGTGTGGATAAGATATGTCACCCCACTATGGTTAGTCGGACAGGTTCCGTTGATAGGTGTTTTCAAATTCGTCTTGAATTATTTCCGTTTTGCCGCCTGATGTTAACACCAAATTTTCCTTGAGTATGTCTATCCTGAATCGCCATCCCTTTGGTAGCTGAAGTTTTTCTCCGAGACGATCAAGTTGGTCGATAGTCTGGTTCTTATCAACACTTCTGGACGCAGCCTGCATCGTAAATACTTTGCCGTCAGGATCAATCAGCCGATAAACTTTCTTGTTGGCAAAATAGGTGTAAATTGTATCTCTTTCTACTTCCATCACCGTGTAGGGCCTTCTGGAAATCAAGTTCCAAATTGGAACTGTTACAAACCCCGGAACCAGAAAATCATGGCCCCCAAGTCGCTTGATCGGTGTTTCCCGGTAGCTTTCTATTTTGTCCAGAACCCAGTACCGATGGCCATTTTGAATGACGCGGCTCGCACCTGTTTCTTTCTTAATGGCTTCAAAGTCCAATGAATCGAAACCCTGATCTGAAAGTACATCGTTTAGATCGTTGTAGATAATGACCTTCACATCAAACCATGAACGATAAGCGACAAGAACTTCATTGTAGTGAATAGGTCGCCCACTATATCCCCGCAATGTGTCAGAAGATCCTATCTCAGGGTATGGTATTCTATCGTTTGGCACGCCTCGCAAGAAATAGAGGCTACCTGCAAGAATAACGAGTGCGACCGGAATGAATTTCAAACGCGTCATAAATATCTGTCCGGATGTTCTTCGTCCGATAAAAATAGCCTTGATTAACAGTGGGTAGTGTTCAACTAAATTTCATTACACCGTCGTTCAGACGTTCGAATTTCAAGTGTAGCAGATCAGCAATATAATTATGGTGATTTCTCCAAGGCTGCGAGTCGCCCTGTTTGGGCAGATCCTGAATAGATCGTTGGATATAGCCGGAGGTAAGATCCAGTATGGTCTCTGAACCCGATGCTTCGCCGTCCAATTTGGCTACACACACTTTGTAATCATAATTTTCCATATGGTTCAGCAACCTGCACACATAGCTTGATGTTAAGTCCGCCTTTAAAGTCCAGGACGCATTGGTGTACCCAACCGTCCAAGCGAAATTAGGCACATTGCTAAGGCCCATACCTTTATAGTTGGTGGTGGTTCCTATATCGACAAGTGCATTGTCGACAACCAGTTGCATGCCGCCAAGCGTTTGAAGCCTAAGACCGGTTGCCGGTACGATGATGTCGGCCTCCAATTGCTTGCCCGATTTCAGCTTGATGCCCTCTGGGGTGAAGGTGTCGATATGGTCGGTTACAACGGACGCCTTATTGTCGCGGATTACATTAAACAGATCGGCATCTGGCACTGCGCAAAGGCGCTGATCCCAAGGATCGTAAGTTGGATTGAAATGGGTGGCCACATCATAATCAGGCCCAAGTTCGTCTTGCACCATGCCCACCAGTCGGGCCTTGAATTTCGCCAGATATTTTCTCGCTAACTTGAAGAAAATAATGGTGAGCAGAACATTTTTGACGCGTGTTATTTTATAGGCAAGCCAAGCGGGCAAAAATTTGCGCAGGCCATTGGCAATTTTATCCTGTTGCGGCCGGGACAATACATAGGACGGAGAGCGCTGCAGCATGGTTACATGCGCTGCTGTTTCCGCCATGGCTGGCACTACGGTTACTGCGGTGGCACCGCTGCCAATAACAACCACTTTCTTGCCAGCATAATCCAGATCTTGCGGCCAATGTTGTGGATGGGCGACGATGCCCTGATAATCATCGTAGCCCTTGAACTCAGGCAGATAGCCGTTCGCGTAGTTGTAGTAGCCGCTACACATAAACAGATAGCCACAGGTAAGCGTTTCCGTGCTGCCTGCCTCGCCGCATTCAATTGTCAGGGTCCAGTGGGCATCTTCACTTGACCACTCAGCTTTTGTCACTTTGCGGTCAAATCTGATTTTTTCGCGCAGCGTATTTTCGGTTACTGTTTCGTCCAGATATTTCAGGATGGCGTCACCGTCGGCGATGGCATCGCCTTCTTTCCACGGTTTAAAGGCATAGCCAAGGGTGTACATATCCGAATCCGAACGAATGCCGGGATAGCGGAACAGGTCCCATGTGCCGCCGATATTGGTCCGCGCTTCTATTATCGCAAAGCTGCGGTTTGGGGATTTCTGTTGTAAGTGACAGGCGGCACCAATGCCCGAGATGCCTGCGCCGACAATAATCACATCTAAATGTTCAATTTGGTCACTCATAAATACTCACGCTATTTGGCTGCAAACTATATACTATCTGTTTATTCTAATCTTATTGATTTAATTATCAATTAGCGCAAGGTGACGGAAAGTAAAGCTATGGTCCAAACTAACAGCATCGCCGAAAATATTTGTATTAGTGTATCGGATGGATTGAACCCTAAGGGAGGTACAAGTGGCAAAACGATTTGAATTAAGCCGCAGGCAATTGATGACCGGAACTGCAATGCTGATGGCATCGGCCCCGCTTGCCAAGGTAGGCGCGCAAACAATTACGCCCAACCCCGACTTATCAGGAAAGTCGGTACTCATTACGGGCAGTTCGTCTGGTTTTGGCAGGCTAGGCGCTGAGCATTATGCCCGTCGCGGCGCAAAGGTGTTTGCCACAATGCGCAATATGCCTCGTGCTGAGGCTGACGAACTTCGGGCGCTGGCGACAGCTGACAGTCTGGATATTGAGGTAATCGAAATTGATGTGCTTTCAGACGACAGTGTTGCAGTGGGCGTCGAACAGGCCCTTGCGTCAGCAGGCGGATCTATTGATGTTTTGGTCAATAATGCCGGCATCGGAATTACCGGGCCGGTTGAAGTTCAGGACATGGAAGCAACGAAGCTGGCTTTTGATACTAATGTATTCGGTTGCCAGCGCATGATACGCGCTGTTCTTCCGTCGATGCGGGCAGCCGGAAGTGGGCAAATATTCTCAATTTCCTCGCAAATAGGCAGGCTTGTGGTTCCTGGGGCAGGGCATTATCCGGCAACCAAATTTGCTCTTGAAGCCCTCAGCGAACAGATGGCCTACGAGCTGGTACCGTTGGGCATTGATGTCACCATCATACAGCCGGGCGGCTATCCGACTAAGATCTGGGTGAACCGCAACCGCTATACCGCCGACCTGAAGGCCCGCACGCCGGAACAGACGCTTGCGGCATATGGGCCATTAGCGGCTGGAATGGGCGAGGAGGACGGCACCCGACGGTCGACAAACGCGATGGATGTGCCGCGCGCCATCGCTGAGATTATCGCAATGCCTGCTGGCAAGCGACCCCTGCGCAAGGCTGTGCATCCAACCTACAGGCCGCAAGAGGCAGTAAATGAAGCGATGGCTGTGGCGCAGTTGAAGTTTCTGGGTAACACGCCCTACGGCCCTTGGGTGAAGGCGGTATTGGATTAGGGACAAGGCTTAAGCGAGACTGCTCGACAATAGCGGTTAGTGCTAAAAGTGATAAGGCCACAGGCACATATGTGCCTGTGGCCTGCCTGTGATACCTGTTGGGAATAAACAGGTAATTAGGTGCATGGTTTCTAGAAGCGATAGGCTAGACCAAAGCCAAAAATCCAGGGGTCAATGTCAACGTCGGCTGTCACTGCGTCGCCGTTAATGCTGGCGTCAGTATTCAGAAATATTTTCTTAACATCCGCGTTAATCGCCCAATTGTCATTCAGGCCGATGTCAATGCCGGTTTGCAGCGCATATCCAAAACCGTCATCATAACTGATACTGGTCAGATCGCCCGCGTCGGCATCATAGAAAAATGTATAGTTGATGCCAGCACCAACATAAGGCCGAAACTTCCCATCAGGATTGAAATGATACTGCGCGAGAAGGGTTGGCGGCAGAAGTGAAACACTGCCTGCATCTAGGCCGCCCAGAGATGTGCCGACAGCGCCAACATTGTGGCTATTTGTGGCCAGGATCAATTCGGTCGCGAAATGATCCGTCCAGAAATAACTGATGTCTAATTCAGGTACTATTCTGTCACTGACGGTGATAGCGCCGCCAATAGAAGTGCTACTGCTTTCTTGCGGCACAACATCTATTATGCGTACCCGAACCAGCCATGGGCTTTTGTCGTCAGCCGCGGCAACGCCTGCCGAAAATTGCAATGCCGCAGCACATAGAATGCCCTTGAAAATAGGGTATTTCATCATCATCGTTTTCCGTTTGATAGGTTTATGAGCAGGAATGCGCCGCCGCCAGGTTCGCCATTTCGGCAGCATAGCGCTGGTCGACTGGGGAGAATTCGCCTGTTGATTCCTCGTATGCTAATACGCCGCCTGACTTGATATCATAAACCCAACCATGCAATTGCAGATCGCCGACTGCCAAGCGTGTGGCGACCGTTGGATGACTACGCAAATGGTTCAGCTGCAGGATAACATTTTGTTGCAGCAGCATGCTCATTTGCTCATCTTCCGGCAGGTCAGCGCCCAAACGCTTTACGATATCAACAGCTGCTTTGGAAAACCCGAGCCATTCTTTGATGTGAGGTAGGGCCTCTAAGCCGTCCGGGCTGCTCATTGCGCCTTTCATTGCGCCACATTCGGTATGGCCGCAAATAACAATATGTGGGACATTTAGCGCTGCGACTGCGAACTCGATAGATGCTGTCATCGCGCCGGTATTATTGGTGTGCGGCGGAACAATGTTGCCGGCGTTACGGCATATGAAAAGTTCGCCGGGTTCTGTCTGGGTAATCATCGCGGTTTCAATGCGTGAGTCCGAGCATGTTATAAACAATGCTTCCGGCGACTGGCCTTGCGAAAGTTTTTCAAAAAGTTCCTTTTTGTGCGGATAAACTTCCTTCTGGAACTTCACGACACCTGCTGCAAAATTTGGCATTTTTTTAATGTCCTTCAAAATATCTCGCTGACATTACATATCAACGTTATGGAATTTACTCTCACAAATATGGTCGCATGATTGATAGATAACAATAGATTGAAAGACTATATTGTGATCGCTTTTATCTATCTATCATTACTTGAGATCAAAGCTATTAAAAGGTCCCAGGATATAATCCACCGTCCATCAAAATATTCTGCGCAGTAATGTAGGCGGCTTGTTGGCTGCATAAAAAGGCGCAAGTGGCACCAAACTCGTCCGGCTGACCCGGGCGCTTGGCCGGAAGTTTGTTGAAAAAGCCATCGCTAAAGTCGCCGACGTTGGTGCCGGACGCATCAGCTTTTGCCTTCAGTACGCCGTGCATTCGGTCAGTGGCGATAAACCCGGGCAGGAGGTTGTTGATGGTGACATTGTGCTGTGCAGGCTCGTGGGCGATACCAGCGATGAAACCGGTAAGGCCCGCGCGGGCACCGTTTGACAAGCCTAGTTCGGCTTGCGGTAATTTCACTGCCACGCTGGTGATGTTTACGATACGGCCAAACTTGCGCTCGACCATGCCGTCCAATATGCGGCGAATCATGTCAATGGCGCTGAACATGTTGGCATTAACTGCATCAAACCATTCTTGCTGGCCCCATTCACGAAAGTCGCCGGGCGGCGGCCCACCAGCGTTATTGACCAGAATATCCGGTGCTGGGCAAGCTGCCAGCAGCGCATCGCGGCCTTCCGGTGTGGTGACATCGGCGACCACCGCATGAACGCTAGAGTCACTTATCGCGGTAATTTCCTGCTTTGCCAGTTCCAGCGTTTCCGCGGTGCGGGCGCTAATCCATACATTGACGCCTTCCTGCGCAAGGGCGGCCGCACATGCTTTGCCTAAACCTTTGCTGGAAGCGCAGATGATTGCGTTTTTGCCCTTGAGTTGAAAATCCATCGCTGTACCTCGGTTAAAATTAGAAAAAATGACAATGATCAACCGCAAGCGGTTTCAATCTTGTAATGTATTTCCATGCTAGCCTAATTTAGGCGTACCAATAAGGATGTATTTTTTTGACAATTTTGCCAGCGAAGAAAAAGTCAGGATGAACAGGTGACAAAGCTAGACGAACTGGACCAAAAAATATTAGCGATTTTAGAGAAGAACGCTCGTGAACCGCTAAGCCAGATTGCCAAGCGGATAAATCGCTCGCGGTCTGCGGTTCAGGCGCGGGTTAACAAGCTTGAGGAAAGCGGTGAAATAGCCGCCTATACAATTCGCCGGGCCGCAAGTGAAAATCAGGGCGTATGCGCCATGGTAACTGTTTATCTGCATAAGCGGTTAGAAGCTGAATCGGTGGTTGACCTGTTGCGCGGGTTTCCTGAAGTAAGCCATTGTCACCGTATTAGCGGTGACGCTGACCTGCTGGTCGAGTTGGCCAACGGGCCGCATGAACGCATTCAGGAAATTTGTAAAATTCTCTGGGAGCACGAAAATGTGCGCCTGACCGAAACCGTGTTTGTTATGGATACGGTTGCGGGGAGCTAACTAGAGCTCGACGCAGACTTGCTTAGCTTAAACGGGCAAGAAGACCGCTTGCGTCAGTTGCAGCTATTGTCCAGTCCAATGGGTCAACCGCTCGCCCTTCCTGAATATCCAGCAATGCCTTTTTTAGGTGTGTGGCCATTTTACCAGTTTCCGGCAGGGCCATTCTGGCACCGTCTTCGTCGCCAATCTCAGAAATCGGACAAATAATTGCCGCTGTACCACAAGAGAATAATTCGCTGCAGCTTCCATTGATAATATCGGTCAGCAAGTCCGCGATAGGGATGGTGCGCTCTACAACACGTATGTCCATGCTATCAGCGATCCTGATGATGGAATCGCGGGTGACCCCTGGCAAAATAGTGCCGCTTAGTGCGGGTGTATGCAGTTCGTCGTTAATGACAGCCATAAAATTCATGCCAGAAAGTTCTTCAACTTCGCTGTGGGTAGCCGCGTCTAGCCACAGCGGCTGGTCAAACCCGGCGTCGATGCACCGACCGGTGGCAAGTAAAGACCCGGCATAGTTGCCGCCAACCTTTTCAGCGCCGGTGCCACCCTTGGCGGCGCGCGAATGGGTGCGTTCAATCATCACTTTGATCGGGTCGCCGTAATAGGCATCTGACGGGCTGGCCAGAAGCAGGAAGCAAAAGCGCTCCGAACTTTTCACGGCGAAGGTGTTATCAAGTCCAAGAAGTGTTGGCCGCAAATACAATGACTGGCCGCTACCAGAGGGGATGAAGGCTTCGAATGCGGTGACTAACTGGCTGAGAGCATCCGCAAAAACCTCCGGTGAAGGCGGCGGCATGCTTAGCCGGGTTGCTGAGCGCGCAAAGCGCGCAAAGTTGGCTTCTGGCCGAAACAACGCTGGCCGTTTGTGCGCAACTTTGTAGGCTTTCATGCCTTCAAAGCATTGCTGCCCGAATTGCACACATGTGGCGGCCGGGTTGATGTTGACCTCGCCGAAAGGGATAAGTTGGCCAGCTTGCCAGGTGCCGTTCACATAGTCAGCCCGGTACATGATCGGCGCAAGCTCTTGGCCAAACCCTAACGGCGAGGGAAGCGCATACTCTCGCAGTAGCGCTGTGACGTTCGGTTGGTCAGTTGGTGTGGGCGTCATTCAGCAACGCCGTCCCGCAGGTATGCATCTGTGCCGTCGAGCCAATCTTCCCGCGGCGGATTGAATATGTCCACATCTACAGTATCTTCCAACGCCTCGGCGCTGTGCGGTTGGTGCGGCGGTATCACCAGCACGTCACCAGCGCGGACTATTTTTTCTTCTGTTTGGTCGTCGCCAAGTAAAAACCGTAAGGCCCCGCTTAGGATATAGGTGATCTGTTCATTATGGTGGCTGTGCTTGGGCACGATCCCGCCCTTCTTGATATAGACATGAGCAATCATCATATTGTCACCGGTGATCAGCCGTCGCTCAATGTCGTCATTCAGTTTTTCGCGCGGTATATCTTCCCACGTGTGAAGGTGAGCAGGAGAAGGGCCATCTGTCATAATAAAATCCTTATGCTGGGCGTTATCCTTACTGTGGACTGGCCGTCGTCTTATTGTGGAATGACTATCAATTGTGCAGAAATTAACCGGCAAAAAATATAGTGAATATAACGATTTTCGGCCTGCGATTTGGCTAAAGTAGAACTCAAAACCGTGCTTATTGATCCGTGCGAGCCAGCAAAACTGCCCCATCAATTGCGTCGCCTGTCGGTTTGGACAATAACCTTTGTACCGTGGGGTCTAGCAGCGGCGCGATAATTGACGATAATCCGCCCACTAGTGAAAGGCGGGCGATACTGTGATTTTCCAGCGCAGTAACCAGCTGGGCGATATGACTGGCGGCATTTGCTAAAATGCGTTTTGCCGCCGCGTCACCATTTTTTGCCTGTTCAACCACGATCGGTGCAAACTGCGCATAGTCGGTGGCAGTGGCTCCAGCAGACCATATGGCGACTTGGTTGTATGTTGTGCCCACCTTATCCAGAATGGCAGTTGCAAATTTGGACGGCGGATGATTGGCGTTGATCGTTGCTAGCCCATGCCGTACGGCCGCCAAGCCAATGTGAGCGCCGCTGCCCAGGTCAGAAACTGGGAACCCAAACCCGCCAACTCTATAAGTTTCGGCGCCGATTAGCGCATATCCGATGGACCCGGTACCGACAATCACGATGCCACCGTCGCCGCCAGCATGTGCGCCGACGCAGGCGATATAGGCATCGCTGATTACGCGTAGTTTGCGCGCACCTATTTGTGTCAGTAATTCAGTCAATTTGTCAGTCTCAAAGCTGCTCTCGGTGCCGGCGGCGCCTACCACCAGTGATGTGTGCGCAAGGATTGCAGGCTTTAAATTCGCTGTTGCTATGGTCTCAAAGATGCAGGCCTTTATTACGTTTGCGGCAAAGTCAGCACCTCGCCGGATTGTGGCGGGACCAGATGTCACGCTGCCAAGCAAGCGGCCATCCCCTGCCTCCAGGCGTACGCGGCACTTGGTGCCGCCAGCGTCCACTCCCAGATAATACTCTGTTGTCTTACTGTCTGCCACTAGATGGCTCCGGTGTTTTGTGGTGCGGCCTGGGTGCTGGCGCAAACCAGAAATGCGACCAGTGTGCCGATGCACAGCTGCCAGGAAAAGGCCAGCGACGCCCAGCTCGCCGGTAACCCCAGCATATCAATGATGTAACTCTGCTGAACCAGCGTTACCAGGAAACCAATGGCCAGTGCGGCGATAACGCTGTTCGTGCTACCGCGCCGGGTGAACACAACAGTGAAATACACCCCCAATAAACCTGAGTATGCGAACACCATCACCGAAAGGGCAAAATCCAGCAGCGCCATTTCTGTGTAGCGTTGCCAGTAAAAACACAAAACCGCGGTCAGGAACAAGCCAACCCCAACCAGCCCCATGCTTATTTGTCCGGCGCGCACATAGTGGGTTTCGCTTTGGGCATTTTTACTTTCTCGCCACGGGCGGTAAAAGTCCTGCACCACCACCGATGACATGGAATTGAGCCCCGAGTTGATGGTGGAAAACGCGGCAGCTATCACACCAACTGTCACTATGCCGCGCAGGCCTGGCGGCATTTCATTGAGGATGTAATGCATGAAAATGGTAATTTTCTCGCCGCTGAATTCCCGGTTGATCGTGCCGTTAATCGTTTCAGCAGCAACGCGTCCCATCAGCTCAGGCCGGTCATAAAAAACATGTAAAAGCTGACCAATGGAGACAAACAACCAGACAACGGGAACTGCCACCACAACTGAGACAAAAAGCGCGCGGGTGCCATGTTTGGCGTCTTTGCAGGTTAGCAACCGCTGGCTTGTGTCCTGGTCCAGTCCGAAATTACCAATGTTCAACAGCGCGACGCCCGTAAGGATGGAAATGAGTGTGAAAGGCTCACTGAAGTTGAGGTTCATGTTGAAAAAACGCAGCTTGTTCTGGCCGTCAGGGGCATTCTGCAGTCCGCTGATAATCTCGCCTGCGGATGCGGGAACTTGTGACCACAGGAAATAAAGTACCAGCGCCGCCGCTAGCAGGTAAATGCCAAATTGGACAAGATCACTCCACAGTACAGACCGTATGCCGCCCAGAAAGGTAACCAGAAAGCCCAGTGCCATCATAATGAAAGCCGCCCAAATAATACTGTCTGCCTTGATGTCTGCATACAGGATCATGGCAACAGCAATCGCTGCCATATATAGCCGGGCACCACTAGCCAGTAATCGCCCTAGCAAATACATGCCACCCGCTGCTTTCATCGCCCGGGTGCTGTAACGCGCGCCCAGCAGTTCATAAACCGTCGTTGCTTTCATGGCATAAAATTTGGGAACCAACATGCGGGCCACAAACAGCGCGGCAATCACTGCTCCAATATTGGAGGCAACATAACTATAATCGCCTCGATATCCCTGATCAGGGCCGCCAAGAAAGGTGGCGGCAGATTGGCTTGTGGCCAGCACAGATACCGCAACAACCCAGTAGGGCATTTGATTGCCACCTAGAAAATAATCGCGCGAATTTTCGGCTTTGCGGCGAGTCAGCAACCAGCCCATCACCAACAAAAGCACCAGATAGCCGACAACAATGAACCAGTCGAGAGCGGTAAAGCCGCTGCTCACAGACGGACCCTGTCAGATATTATTATGTTGCGTTCAAGCATTTTGGCTCCCCGGTGTGACCCCTGCCGGGCAACTGTTCCACAAAACTCAAGCGAAAGCCAGCCATGGGGGAGATAGCCCCGGCCTATGTAATTTGCCAAATTTGGTTGCGCTGCTGCGCGCGGCCTTAGGTGTGGCGAAGCGCGTTAATTGGTTTCGACTTCGCGACCGCATAGGCGCGCGAGCCTACCGTTATCCAGGCCGCCACGAGCGTGGCGATACTGGCAACAAGAAACGGCACAACAGTCAGATTGACCTGGAAACTGAAGTTATTCAGCCAACCCGAGAGAAAATACCATGCGATCGGCCAGGCGATTAAATTGGCAAGTAATACCGGTTTGGAAAACTGCAGTGTCAGCAGGCGTACAATCAACCACGTGGTGGCGCCAAACACCTTGCGAATGCCGATTTCGCGTGTGCGGTTTTCGGTCGCAAAACTGGCTAAGCCATAAAGACCAAGCGATGATATGATGATTGCCAGCGAAGAAAATAGCGCGAAGATCAAGCTTGCTGCGGCTTCGCCTTGGTATTGGCCTGCAATACGATCATCGACAAAATCCATTTGGAAGGGTGTGTTGGGCGCAAATTGCCGCCATACGGCCTCAATCTGCGAGGTTAGGGCCGGTAGATCGTTGGTTTCAAAATATACCGACAGTTTACGCAGCGATTGTTCGTCGACGAAGTAAACCGTTGGGCTGATACTTTCGCGGGCGGACCGTTCGATCAGGTCAGGAATGACACCAGCAACTGTTGCATTGATGGTCTTGGATGGATCTGACACATCGGCGATCATCTGGAACGACTGGTCGAGTGCATCGCTGGCAGAAGCAAAACCAAAAGCGCGGGCGGCAGTTTCATTGATCACCACATTGCCGTCGCGCACATCGCTTTCAAAAGTACGGATCAAGTCGTTTGCATATTGCTCGTCTTGCACGCGCCCGGCTACTGGACGAACATCGTATGTGCCGAAATAGTCGAAATCGACACGGCGCATTACCAGCACAACGGGCTCATCGAGGCCCGGCATTGAAGCGCGGGTCCCACCGTTGAAAGCATCAGCCGGTGCCCAGCTTGAAAGCGCGGCAGATTTCACGTCAGCAAGATTGGTAACACTGGTTTTAAACGCCGGGGCATTGCGCCGCAGGTCAGGTTCGTCAAATCCATGAACTACCATCATGCCGTTTGTCCGGTATCCAGCATCGATTGTCTGCATATATGATGTCTGATTGTAAACCACGATGGTTGCGATTAAGAGCATGATCGAAGCGGCAAATTGACTAATCACCAATACACTGCGGTGACGGTCGCCGGATGTGTTTGCTGATGCTTGCGAGTGCAGCACATCTGCAGGCTGGTATGATGTTAGCAACCATGCGGGATAGGCCCCGCCTAACAGCGTGATCAAACCGGTTACGGCCAGGATAACCGGTATTTGGCCCGCATCATTGATAAGGTCGAGCGACAGCTCTTTGCCGAGGAAACCACTATAGTATGGCAGGGCCATTTCTGCTGCTGTCAGGGCAACAATCACTGATACTACAACGGTTATTAGGGTTTCACCGATTATCTGGGTAGTAAGCTGTTTGCGGCTTGCACCCATCACTTTGCGCACGCTGATTTCCTTGAGTCGCTTGGTGCCGCGTGCCGCAGTGAGATTGGCAAAATTCATCACCGCCATTGCGAGAATTAGAAAAGCAACAACGCTGAAAGACACCAGATTGGTAATGCTTCCCGGTGGCTTCATCGGCTGCACCGGTGCACCGTACAAATGAATATCCTTGATGGGGATGGCTTCCCAGCGGGCGATAGCGGTGGCACTGTCAAATGGCATGCCAAACTCTTTGATCTCGGGGGTGGCGAAACGGTCAATGAAATCAGGGAATTTCGCATTAAGGGCGTCGATCGAGGCCCCCGCTTCGAGCTGTAAATAGACATACATATTGGTTGCCATCCAGCGGCTGGAAATGTTGGGCTGTTCAGCAAATACAGCGTCGTCCAGCAGCACCATCATACTCAGGTCCAAATGGCTGGTTTGAGGCAAATTTTCAAAAACACCGGTAATGCGATACTCGCGCTGGCCAGCCTCAAGTGTCATGCTGATTGAGCGGTTCAACGCGCTTTCATCGCCGAAATATTTCTTTGCGGCATCAGCTGAAATGACAACCGATGATGTATCGACCAGGGCGGTTTCGGCACTGCCCTCGACAAAGCGAACGTCCAGAAGACTGAAAGCATTGCTGTCAGCAAAAACGATGGCTTCATTGAATAAGCTGTCACCGTATTTCACCGGCGCGTTTGTTGGCAGCAATCGGGTTAGGTCTTCAATTTCGGGAAACTCTTCCAAAAACCCAAACTTGGCACGTCCGGAGCCCATCGATGAATGAATCGGTGCACGGCCGGGCAGGGTGAAGTGGGATTCCATCCGGACAATATTTTCGCCGCCTTCGATATGCTTGTCGTAGCTTAACTCGTCGACAACAAACAGCGTGATCAAGGTAACTGCCATTAACCCCAGTGCCAAACCGGCAATATTGATAAAGGTAAACAGTGAATTGCGGGCCATATTACGCAGTGCCGTCTTCATATAGTTTTGGAACATAGGATGGCTTTCCAGTTTATCATTGTGATCGTTTGTTCGCAGTCTAGCCGTTATCAGCAATTTTGGTGCCAGTGGCACTTCATGAAAAACCATATTATTTCAATAGGTTAGACTGTATAACTATCGTTCAGACGGTCAAAAATGTCCGGTTTTGAACACAGTTGTCCACTATCGAACACTCTCTGTTATTTTGGTGATGTAAATCATTCCCATATTGCCGGGAATGTGGATAATGATTAGCGGAGTGTGCCCCTGAGAGCTGCGTGGGACCAATAAAGGGCAGTTGGCCAATGACGGAAGATGTTTCTATAAAATACGCCGATTTCGATAGGTGGTCAGCAGAAGATGCCGTATCGGCCATGTATGATGGCCAGTTGGCGGCCCTTGCGGCGCTTCGTCCGGCACTCCCAGATATTGCGGCTGCAGTTACCGGCGCGGCAACCACTTTGGGCGGCAAGGGAAGACTGGTTTATGTGGGTGCGGGCACATCGGGTCGGCTGGCGGTGCAGGACGGTGCAGAGTTGAAACCTACCTTTAACTGGCCGCAAGCCAGGGCGATTTTTTGTATTGCTGGTGGCCTGCAGGCGTTGACGGTCAGCGTTGAAGGCGCGGAAGATTCAACAGATGATGGCGTTGCGGCCATTCAGGATAACAATGTGGGCAAAGGGGATGTTGTTATTGCAGTGGCGGCAAGTGGCCGCACGCCCTACACGTTGGGCGCACTGCGCGAAGCAAACCAGCGCGGTGCTTTGACCATTGGTATTGTTAACAACGCTGGAACACCAATTTTCGGCGAAGCCAGCCACGGAATTTTGGCAGAAACTGGTAGTGAAATAGTCGCTGGATCCACCAGAATGAAGGCGGGCACTGCGCAGAAAATTATCCTGAATATGATCTCTACGGCCATCATGGCGCGCATGGGTCGGGTTTACGGCGGCTATATGGTTGATATGGTAGCGTCTAACAACAAGCTTGTTAACCGAGCGGTTAGAATGGTTGGTGAAATTGCCGGATGCGGCCCGGACGCCGCGCGTGCGGCGCTAGATGAGGCAGGCGGTCATATTAAAACGGCGGTTCTGGTATGCGGCGGGCTTACAGTCGCGCAGGGCGGGCAATTGCTTGGTGAATGTGGGGGCAATCTCCGCGCTGCCCTTGAAGCTGTGCCCAAGCCAGATAGTGAAAGTTAAATGCAGACAATGAATGATTTGATTGCACAACTGACGGAAAAACTGGGTGCAGGCGCGGTTGTCACAGGCACGGACGTGTCGGCCCGTGCCACCAGCTACTGGGACCCCAGCCCAATGGCGGCCAAGGCAATTGTGAGGCCATCGACCACAGAAGAGGTGTCGGCAGTTCTGAAGCTGTGTAATGAGCGCGGACAGAAAGTGATCACCCATGGCGGGCTAACAGGCTGTGTTCAGGGTACGGACTCTGGCAACGGCGATATTGTGCTGTCGATGGAGCGGATGGCTACTGTGGAGGACATTGACTCGGTTTCTCATACCCTGACCGTGCAGGCGGGCGCCGTGCTGGAAACGGTCCAGAATGCAGTGCGCGAAGGCGGCATGTTCCTGCCCCTGGATTTAGGCGCGCGCGGATCGTGCACCATCGGCGGAAATTTGGCCACTAACGCGGGCGGTGTCAACGTTATTCGTTATGGTATGGCACGGGCGCTTGTGTTGGGGCTGGAGGCGGTTTTACCAGATGGAACAATCCTGTCTTCGATGAATAAAATGCTGAAAAACAACGCCGGGTTTGACCTGAAGCAGCTGTTCATTGGCACGGAGGGCACACTGGGTGTCATCACGCGGGCTGTGCTGGAGCTGGCCCCGCAATCAACCACCAAAAACACCTGCCTTGCTGCCTTGTCTGACTTTAGCGACGTGCCCAAATTGCTTAACCATTTGAAGGGGACCGTGGGCGCGAGCCTTTCGGCTTTTGAGGCTATGTGGGGCGACTACATTCGTGCCGTGACCGAGCCCGGGTTTCACTCTGCGCCCATGGACCGAAGCCATCCCTATTACATCCTGTTTGAGTGCGATGGTAGCGACCCAGGGCGCGATAATGATCGCTTCCTGGAGGTGGTCGAGCAGGCCTTTGAAGAGGGCATCATCGTTGATGCAGTGTTGCCTAAGTCTGAGGCTGAACGACAGGCCGTTTGGGCGATTCGGGACGACTTCGAAGCCGTTTTAGCACCAAAACCTGTTTTCCTCTATGACGTTAGCCTTCCGATTACTTCGATGGAGGCTTATGTGGCTGATGTGCGGGCGTTGCTAGTGGAACGTTTGCCGCAAAGCGACCTGTATGTACTGGGGCATGTGGGTGACGGCAACCTGCATTTCTTTGTTCGCGCAAACACTGAAAGCGGAGATGCACGCGATCTGTCAGACCGTTCAGTTTACGAGCCGTTGGTCCGTTACGAAGGGTCCGTTTCGGCCGAGCACGGCATCGGTTTTGAGAAAAAACAATGGCTGGCCCAATCCAGAAGCGCAGCAGAAATTGCCGTGATGCGGCAGCTGAAAGCGACACTGGACCCCAAGCGCACGCTGAACCCGGGCGTGGTGATTGATTAAGGACAATATCGAGAAAAGCTTTTGTCGCTAACCGGTGTGACAAAGCGGGTTGTTGGATGAAAAGCCGACTTTGTTGTCTTAGACGATAAATTGGCGGTGGAAGCGGTCTATATTGATGGTGAAAATCACGCTTTTTAGTATCGAAAACCGTGTTTTGTGACTCTTAAGCCGGTTATTCTGATTATTCACAAATAGTTGCACACGGTTAGTCTTGCCTTTGGAGCACTTTGTCGCTTTGATGGCGACGGGTAAAAATTTGCACGTTAATACGCGCGGGTTAGATAAAAAAGAAAGCGCCGATTTATAACGGCGTTTGAGGTCACAAAAAGATATTAAGGGATTATCGTAATGAATAGAGGCTTGATTGTCTTAACGGCATTTTTTGTGTTTGCGGCTGGTGCAGTATCGGCAGATGCAGTCAAACAAACCAAGGGCAGTTTTGAAGATAAATTCAGGCAGTTGGACGAAGTTTTGCCAACGCCGAATGTCTACCGCAATGCTGCTGGCGAACCGGGCCACCAATATTGGCAGCAGAAGGTTGATTATAAAATCAAAGCCAGTCTTGATGAGGACAAGCGCCGCATCACTGCGTCTGAAACTATTCGTTACCAAAATAATTCGCCAGATACGCTGAAGTACCTGTGGCTGCAGCTTGATCAGAATGTTTTCCGCAACGATTCGATGTCCGAGATGAGCAACTCGTTTGCTGGCATCGGACGGCGTGGTCCCGTTACCACTGCCGCGAATGGCAACGCCGCCGCGATGATGAGCCTCGCAGAACTACGTCGTCAGCAGTTTATGCAGGACAACGAGCTTGGTTATGTCATCGGCGGTGTCACTGACAGCAGCGGCGACTCCCTGAAGTTTACCATTGTTGGCACCCTGATGCGCATTGATCTGGCCTCGCCGCTCAAACCCGGCGCAAACACCAGCTTCAACGTGGATTTCACTTTCAATATGGTGGATGAAAACACTGTGTCTGCCCGCGGCGGATACGAGCATTTCCCTGATGATGCCCGCGAAGGCGGCAACGATATTTTCCTGCTGGCTCAGTGGTTTCCCCGCCTTGCCGCTTACACCGACTATGAAGCCTGGACTAATAAGGAGTTTTTAGGTCGCGGTGAATTCACCCTGGAATTCGGCAACTATGAAGTTGAGATGACTGTGCCCGCCGACCATATTGTATCGTCAACTGGCACACTTGATAACCCCGGCGACGTTCTTACCCGTACCCAGCGTAACCGCTTGAAGGAAGCTGAAACCGCCAAGCGTCCAGTATTTATTGTTACTGCTGAAGAAGCGCTGGAGAATGAAAAAGAAGGTACCGACGAGGTTAAAACCTGGCGCTTTAAGGCCGAAAACGTTCGCGATTTTGCCTGGGCTTCTTCGCGCAAATTCATGTGGGACGCTAAAGGCTACAATCAAGGCGGCAATGTACAGCCTTTCGTGATGGCCATGTCTTTCTATCCCAAGGAAGGTGGCGACCTGTGGAAGAAATATTCCACCGAAGCTGTGGTTCACATCATGGAAGTTTATTCGCGCTTTTCCTTTGATTACCCATACCCGGTTTCACAGTCGGTAAACGGCCCGGTTGGCGGCATGGAATACCCCATGATCACTTTCAACGGTCCGCGCACCAAGCTGCAGGACGATGGCAGCCGCACCTATAGTCAGGCAGAAAAACGCTTCCTTATTGGAGTGGTAATCCACGAGGTTGGGCACAACTATTTCCCGATGATCGTTAATTCGGATGAGCGCCAATGGACATGGATGGACGAAGGCCTCAACAGTTACTTGGACGGTGTTGCCGGGCGCGAGTGGGACCCGACAATTCCGTGGGGCGTGGAGCCGCGCGATATTACCGGCTATATGAAGTCACAAAACCAAACCCCGATCATGACACAGTCTGACAGTGTCTGGAGATTGGGTCCCAACGCCTATACCAAACCAGCGGCGGCGCTGAATATTCTGCGCGAAACCATCATGGGCCGTGAGCTGTTTGACTTTGCTTTCAAAGAATATTCTCAGCGCTGGATGTTCAAGCGGCCAACACCGTCTGATTTCTTCCGCACCATGGAAGAAGCCTCGGGCGTTGACCTGGATTGGTTCTGGCGCGGTTGGTTCTATAGCACCGACCATGTGGATATCTCGCTGGATTCGGTCTTCAAGCTGCAGCTTGATACCCACGACCCGGACATTGATTTTGCCCGCCTGCGTGATGCAGAGGCCAACAAGCCCGGTTCTTTGTTTGATGAGCGCAACCGTGCGGAAGGCAAGCGTCTGTGGGTTGAACTGAATCCGGACGTAAGTGATTTTTACGACAACAATGATCGCTTCACCGTCACCAACAAGGAACGCAACAGCTATCAGGATTTCCTAAAGGGTCTTGATGCCTGGGAGCGTAAAGTCCTGGACCGCGCCGTGAAGGAAGACAAGAATTACTATATTCTCGACTTCTCCAACCGTGGTGGTTTGGTTATGCCGATTATTCTTGGGTTGACCTACGCTGATGGCAGCAGTGAGACCACGTATATTCCGGCTGAAATTTGGCGCCGGACACCGGACGCGGTCAAGAAACTAATCGTGACCGACAAGGAACTCACTCAGGTTGTTGTTGATCCTAAATGGGAAACTGCAGACGTGGACGTGGAAAACAATCATTATCCGCGCCGCATCATTCCGTCGCGCATCGAAGCATTCAAGTCGCCAAAATCAAAGGCGAAGGTTAGCCGCGATATTATGCAGGACATCAAAACCAAAGTTAAAAGGGATGAGAAAGAAGACTGATGCCGCTGCAGTTCTTGCGTGCCTTCGGGCTTTTAATTCTAATCACGGCGGGTGCAGTATCTGTGCCCGCTGTTGCTCATCAGCAGAAAGCAGCCATTACCAAGGTGTTGTTTAACCCGCGTACCGGCAACATTGAGGTGATGCATCGCTTTTACCTGCACGACGCTGAGCATGCCGTGCGGGAAATTTTTGGCAAGAATGCCGATATTATTGATTCAACAGAAACTCAAAGCATCTTTGCTGACTATGTGGGCGAACGTTTTGCCTTGAAAAATGGTGAGGCCGAATTGCCACTCTCGCCAGTTGGTTTTGAGATCGAGCGAGCGTTTTTCTGGGTGTATCAGGAAACCCCGATCGCGGATGGCATTAGTGACCTGACTATCAAGCATAATGCCCTGCGGGACGTGTGGCCCGAGCAGACCAATATGGTGAATATTGAGGGGTTAGGCGAGGTGAAGACCGCCACCTTTAATGGACCGGTTGAGTTGAAGACGGTGACAATAAAAGAATAGCGATCTGGTTACCGCCGTCAAAAAAGCTTTTCGATGTCAGCCAGTTTAAGTTCCACATAAGTG
>JAAHTG010000035.1_pt1 | contig 86413 bp, 100 predicted proteins | sample 6116081 | NCBI WGS metagenome assembly JAAHTG01 (sample SAMN13939989, study PRJNA603662) | sponge metagenome | isolation source: marine sponge | host: Mycale hentscheli | place: New Zealand | collected 2005 | reverse complement strand
AAGAAAGAGACTCCTAAGAAAGAGACTCCTAAGAAAGAGACTCCTAAGAAAGAGACTCCAAAGAAAGAATCTCCTAAAAAGGATTTAGTTGAAAAGATAACCGAGAAGATAGCTCCAGCTCAAAAGAAGAAAATTGAAAAGATCGACAAGAAGGTTAAAAAGCTTGAAGATAAGCCAGTTGATTTAAGTAATGAAGATCATAATGAGATTGAAAAGTTGCATCATGAAAAGAAAACTTTGGAGTCTCCCAAGGGTCATTATGATTCGCTAAAGTCTATAGATAATTCAGCAGATCGCATGAAGTATATCAAGGAGCAAATGGCAGATAAGTCTTTGTCAAGAGAAGATAAGAAAAATATACATACTGATTACTCAAAATTGATGAAGGAGGAAAAGGATGACTTTTCAAGCCAATTGATGAAGAGCAAAGGAAGTGACTCCAAGACTAAAAATCTCATGGATCATATGACTAAGACTAGAGGTAAGGCTTTTGCCGAAGGTATAGAAAAGACAGTTAATAAGAGAATGAAGGATGGAGAGGCTGGAAAGCTTATCAAGCAGATAATGGACAATCAAGGTAATGATGCCAAGCTTAATAAAATCATGGATAAAATTATTAAGGATAATGGAGAAGACTTCGCAGACGGGATTGGAGATATGGTTAAAAGTAAGAATGGAAAAATTCCAGTGAGAGAGACTACTGATGCCTCATTTAATATGGGCGGAATAGAGGCTGATGTATTCCTTGAGGGTTTGACTGATAGATTAGTCGAGGCTGTAAAGGATAGAGATCTTATGCGCGATACTGGCGGACAGAGTAAGATGAGAGATAGAGAGCCTCACAACAAGCCTCCCAGAGAGGATTGTAAGAATAGGTATAAAGAAAAACGCCTAACGCCTAACGAAAGAGATACTGATACTAATAACGACAAAGACTTAAATTAGTGAATTGGGGGATAAATGGATAATAAAAAGGTAATGAAAATGGCAAATAAGATAGCCGAGGCTGACGACCCTCTTGTGAGTGTTGATCAGGCGATTAATAGTATTGTAGAAAGCATATATGTTATGGATAAAAACTTGTCAAAGATAAAGGCAAACAGTCCAGAGGAAAAAGCTGCAGTTGGTAAGATACAAAATTTGTTAGATACCGCTATAGCTCCATATATGGCAGATATAGCCAAAGAGTATCTAACATTCGAAGATGATGAATAAATAAAAATTTTATATTTCATCTTTTATGAAAGAACTTCATGGAGAAAGATAATGGCAAGTGATAAGTACACAATTATACATACAGAAATTGAATTTAATCAATATTCACCTTCCCATGCTGGGCAGACAATGTATACACCGGGTAAGGCCGCGAGCAAGGCGTTGGATCAAAATTGGCCGACAGACTTTAAGATTCCCACGGGAACGCCAGCGGTTGATGGTCAGGTAAGTTCCAACGGGCAAACAAGAGCAAGAGTTTTTGCCAGAGGTGGAGATGTAGATTTGAATCAGAGACAGATTGATTCGGATGCAGAGCTGGTAGATATGACATCATTGGCGAATCCTATTTTGGGGATTACTGGTGATGACACGGGTGGAAGCACTGCGTCGAGCCCGAAGGGTACTTATGATGATCCAGGTATGCCTACTCAAGAAAACAATGGCGTCAATGAAAGACAAACTGGATATGATGGTATAGTTTTACCTTAAGGAAGTTAAATGAGTGATTGTGGCGAATTGGGAAGTGGAGATGGCAGCGGGAGCTCTGCAGCGGGTGATGACTGCAGGGAGGTTGAATCTGCAAAGATAGAGGCTTGTGCTAATCCTCCTGAGTCGGACAACATGATCGAGAGAATGATCAACTATGTTCCTCTGGAAGATGATGTTACTTTGACAATGGCCCAACAGAGCTTTCCTTATCCTGAGCTGGGGAAAAAGACTAGACCTGCTGGACAAGGATGCAGGTCTTGCGTCCATAAGCCATATTGCGAAGCGTTTTATTGGTTTGTAAGAAGAGATGTTGTTTTTTCCGACTCTCATGTTGGCTTGGCTTGTCTGTCTTGGTCGGAGAATCCGGCTGACAATGTTCAGTTTGGAAACAAGTATGATGTCAATGAAAATACGAGAAGGAATATACCGAGTCCTACTTCTCCTATAACGGAAGAGGCTGACATTGGATATAAGAGTAGTCAATTTAATGACTTGGGAAACGGACTTTAGCTCTATAAGGGGAAAATATAAATGCCAAGAAATTTAAAAGCACCGGGTGAAACTGTAAATGAGAGTTTGCAAGTTTTCAGCAATAGGAAGAAATTAGAAGATTTCATCAAGGAGCAGTATGAAAAAGCTCCTAGAAGGAAGCCAACAAGAGCCAAAGTTTCAAAAGGGAAAAGAGGTACGCTGTTTGCAAAAAGAAATAAAAATTTAGCAATAAGAGAAGCAGCTTTAAGAAAATCGCAAATTGTGATTACTTACAAAAAGACGACAACGGGTGAAACGAATAATTATGTGGTTGCACCTTATGAGTTTGCTTTTAAAAGACTTAAGGTGGGGTCAAGGAAGATACTTTGGGCCTACGATATGAAGGATAAAAGAATAAAAAACTTTGCAACTAGGAATATTTCTAAAGTTGCTATTACTGATAGAAAATTTACGCCGAAATGGCCGATTAAAATAAGCTAGGAGTGTGAGATGAAAAGAAGAGGCAGTTGTTGGTCAGGAATCCTAGATGGAATGATAGACCGTTTTGAAGTAGGAATGATGGTAGAGCCTGTTGTTGTCAAGAGGCAAGGGTTCTATGGAACTGTGACAGAGGTAAATAAGCCTGAGAATAAAGTTTATGTTGCATGGGGAGATGGGGCGATATCTCAAGAAGATCCAGATATGATTATGCCATCAATTATGGATGTGGCGGTTTCCAGAAGAACGCATTTGCCAAAAATGCTAGATAATAAGTATAGAACCGTAGCAAAAGAGCTTGAGTCTAAAGAATATAATCCATGGGCTGTTTGTCATACTACGGTTGATAAGGATAAGAATCCTGAAAAGTTTGAAGATTGCGTTAAGAGCGTAAAGAGTCAGCAAGCTTCAAGAAGATCGATCTATAGTTCGGACAAAGGGAAAGTTTATCAGAAAACTGTAAATGGTATAATGAAAAAATGAACATCTATGAAGAGATAGCCAAGATAGCTGAGCTTATTGCTGAAGCTCATGAGCTGATTGCTTATAAGCAGTTTAGAAAGAAAAAGGTAAAGCAAAAGAGTAAAGATAAAACCAAGGCTAAGAAAAAATACCTTGAGACAAAAGTAAAGACCCAGAAGAAGCAAAAGAAGTATCGCCACAGGTGGAAAGAGCAACTGAAGGGTAGAAAGTAGTTTAAAAGATTTCAATGTTGCTATTGACAGTATTAAGTTTGTTAAAATAATAAGGAGATAGTTGTGGCAGATTCGAAATCATATCAAACAGTAGTTGCGGGAAGAGTTAGAGAGGATGAATGTATAGACATGTTTCATCACAACCTTGTAGCTTTGCCAACTGGAAGAAAGGCTATTCGTAGTTCAGGTGGAGGGCACCTGACGCAAATGCCATCAGAAAGTACTGCTGGAGATAATAAGGTAATAGTAGTGGATCATTTAGCAGATGATCAGCTTGGGAAAGATTCAAGTCTAAGGGACCCTGAGCTGAGCGCCTACAATGGCACTTATGCTAATGGAACAAATGACGATATTTAAATAGAGAGGAGTTAAAATGGCAAACGTACTTGGAGTAGATACATCTAGAAATCAAGTTCCCAGTGAAAGAACTGTAGCGAATGAAGCGCTGAATGATCTAAATATTAGCGCCAGCGGCTCGGCTTCTGATGGTTTTTTTAAAGACAATGCTGTGTCGTCTGGCGCAGGAACATCGACTGCTGGATATAGCGGTGGCGGAAGTCTTGGAACACCAACTGCTGAGTCTGTAAATGGAACAGCTTGGAGTTCAGCATTGGAAGATACGCAAATTGGAAAGCCTACAAACAGAGGCAACTTCCAAGAGATTCAAGCTACTACTTATAACGCTGGAAGTTATAGCGTAATAGCTAGAGCTTAAAAATAAAGGGGTCTTAGTTGACCCCTTGCAATCTAAGGACTTAAGAGAATGGAAAGACGCTGCAAAACTGAAAATTGCTTAATAAGAGCAAAAGGAAGAAAAGACTTTAATGTAGATTTTTCACACGCTACTATAATGAAGAATGCCAAAAGCGAATGGAGTGGATTGAGTAGAAACAAAATTAAAGTTGCTCATGATAGAAAGCTGAACGTAGATTGGGATAATTTTAATAATGATAATTATCTATTCACTCATGCTACAATTGTTGCATCTGTAGATACAGACGGAACACATCAAATTAAAGCACCGTGTAACGAACTAATCAATAACAACGGTAATGCTTGGACTAATGAAGTCATGCTTGCTTGCTTTAGAAGTTTCGTCGGCGGTGAGAACTATTACGAACATGTGCAAATACCTGAGTTGTCAAAAGGTAAAATATTAGATGCTGTAATAAAGCCTGTTAAGTATGCATCTGAAAATGGTGAACTGGCAGATGTTTATTATGTAGATATACTAGTGGCAACAAACAGAAGGCATGATGATCTTGTAAGGAGAATCGGAAATGGGGATCTGTCCACGATGTCCATGGGGTGTATTGCAAACATATGTACTTGTTCTAGATGTGGGAAAGAATTAAAAGATAATGATAGAAACTGTCATCATCTGGATAATCAAATGAGACAAGAGTATACAGACTTTCAGGGGAATAGAAGAGTAGTAGCGGAATTGTGTGGAAGAACTTACATAGATCCAATTACTAAAAAGAAAGTTGGCGATCCAGATTCGGTTCAATTTATTGAAGCTAGTTGGGTTGAAAAACCAGCATTCAGAGGAGCGGTAATTAATCATTACGTTTCTGACATTCCTAAAGTGGCTAAAGATATTATAGGGTTTAGCGATAGAAAGCTTGAAGAGGTTGTAGAAGATCTTTTTAAGATAAGAGTCGCAAATCAAGATGCGATGATTGCTTTAAGAGTTGCTCATGAAGAGCTTAGAAGGCGAAAATGGGAAGCAATGGTAACTAACGTAAGTAGAGAATTCTAAAAAGAATAAAAAGTCCTTAAATAAAAAGAGTTTGGGTTTAGAGTCCAAACTCTTTTTTGTGGAAAAGTTGACTAATTGCATGATGTGAAAGAGCAGAGAAGTGGTTGATTGAGCTGATACGTGGCAGGTAAGATTGAATTGAAGAATATGCCGAGAACAAGTTGCTAAGGAGTTTTAGTTGAAATAAATTTATTTACGAAGCTAATTCAAGCTCAAATTCAATGCATAATTTTTTTATATAAAATTCTTATGTTGTAAACACCTATTTTATATTTAAACAATTTAGGAAGAAATAATGAGAGAAAGAATGACTGCAACAAGGTCCCTTGCAGCCGAGATTAACGATTTGGAAATTCAGATCGAATCCGCAGAAAGAGACCAGATATTAGCCGAGACTGAAAGTCTGACTCAAAGAGTTATTGAGTTGGAAGCGAAGCTTGAAGAAGCTGGTCAAAATTCTGATAGTAATGATTCCAAGAATATTGGTATTGGAGATTGGGCCGCTGTTAAGAAAGATAAACAATCAAGTGAACGAGAGGGCATGGATAACATGAATTACATGAAAAAAATGAATTACATGAAAGACATGGGGTATATGTCTGACATTGATCACGATAAAGTAATGAAGTACATGAAGATGATGGACGACATGGATATGGCTTATATGAAGTATATGGCCGCTGAAGATGTTGTAGATTCAGAAGAAGTCGTCGAAGCTGCTGCTGTTGAAGCTGCTGTTGAAGTCGAAGCTAAGTCTGATGAAGAACTCAATTCAGGTGACAACAAGGCACTTGAGATTGATCAAGATTTCCTAGACGATGTTGAAAAACTTCGTGGAAAAGAGGATTTGGCCGATGCCAAGTCAATGTTAGCAATAGCATCCGAGCGTTTAGATAAAGTAGCTTCTTACTTAGAAGAAACGGGCAATGATAAAATGGCTTTTGCTATTGATCAGCTTTCAGATGTAATTGATTCAAAAATCGCAAGCATGAAAGAGGAGAAATAATATGAGCAGAACAAGACTTACTCGCAAAGCTGCTGACGGATCAATTCCTTATCCAGGTATGGTCGGCAACGAAGATAGAAAGTTTCAAAAAATGGATGAATATTCTAATTTTAAACAAGAAGTAAACCATGAGCTTCCTGACAATCGTACAGAGTGGAAAGATAATCCACGTGACGAAGTTGGTTTTGGCGAGGCTAAAGAGCAGACTGGCGTTTCTGAAAGTCTCAAGCACACTGTTGCTGGTGTTAGACAGGCCGCTTCTAAGGCAGTTAAGCTTGCCGTCCTATTGCTAGGCGAAAAGGCTTCTGAAACTACTCTAGAAACTCAGGCACGTGCTTTTATGGCCATGGGTCCAGAAGAGCTTGATGCAACTCTAGATCGTTTCGCTTCTACTGAGCATCTTTATGTTGCCGAAGAAGAAGAGAAAGAAGAAGAGAAAGAAGAAGCGAAAGAAGAAGAGAAAGAAGCTTCTGATGTAGTTGCCGAAGAAGAAAAAGAAGAAAAAGAAGAAAAAGAAGAAAAAGAAGTTTCAGCTGCTGATAAGCTTGCTGACCTTCAATCTCAAATCGACACTCTTCAAGCCAGCTTTGAAAAGAAAGCCGAAGAAGAAGTTGAAGAGGAAGAGGTAATTGAATCTTCCGATAAGGTTGCTGAGCTTGAAGCCCAGTTAGCTTCATTTAAAGAATATGCAGTTGCAGGTGAAATTCCACCACAATTTCTTGAGAATGTAAAAAAGAAGAAAGAAGAAAAAGAATCATCTGAAGTAGTTGCCGAGGAAGTTTCCGAAGTAGTTGCCGAAGAAGTAGAAGCTGCTAAAATCGATCCAGAAATGGATGCGGAGTCTGATGAAGACGACGATAAGGTTGGATCAGCTGGTAGTGGTCTCGACGTTGAACTGAATAGCGTTGTTGCAGATTATGAAAATGCTCCTGAGAGTGAAGCAACATTGGCATCAATTTTTGATGACAGCACTCCTTCTCAGGACGATCTAAGCAAGTTGGCTTCTGAAAAAGAAGGCATTAAATCTCTTGGCGGTCAGCCAAAGGTTGCCTCTTCCAAAGATGCTGAGAAAAATATTGGTTCAATATGGGACGACGCACCGGACGTTAGTTCAGTGTTTCAGTAATTAAACAATAGGGATTCAATAAGAATCCCTTTAAAAGGAGAAATAAGATGGCATTAAGTGTATTAATACATGGTCAGCAAAATTCTTTGCCAGTTCTTGAAGACGCAGGATTTACTAAAGTCAATGCAGGTGTTAATAACACTGTTGGCGTAAATACTCCACTAGGCGTACTTGGCGGAACTGTAGCAGCTTATAAAGCAGACTACACAGTAGGCGCAGCAGATGCAACTTCAAACATTGCAGGATTGTTTTTAAACAATGCCGCTGGTGCAGCTTTCGAGAATAGCCCAGCAGTTGCTTCTGGAAAAGTAACAGTTTTAAAAGGAAACGCTTCTGTTGAAGTTGACGTTTATGGTGACGATGTAACAGGTCTTTCCGTTGGTGATGATCTTTACTCAGATGCAGCCGGATTCTTGACTGGTGTTGATGGCGGCGGAGCAATTATCGCTGTTGTTACTAAGGTTCCTTCAGTTTCAAGCCCAACATTAGGATTAGACATGCGTATCTAATCTTCGGATTGATAACACATGACTAACTAATTAATTAAAGGAGTTTTTAAAATGGCTGTAAATAATCAGATCAAAAATGAAATAATCTCAAAGTATATCAAGACTGCCTCTGGTCGTCAGAAACTAGCTGCATCTATGATTCAGCCTTTGAGAAGAAGAAGAGACTACACTTCTGTAGGTCGTAAGGCGTTTTTTGTCGAGCAACTTCCTGATGGCGCTCTTCCAATCTATGACAAAGATCCTAACATCACTGCTTATGTGGTTGGTGAAGAAGGAATGAACATCGTTGCTGTTGCAAAACCTAAGCGTGTTCTTTTCCCTCTATTCGAGATTGCGTCTAACCCTGAAATTCAATTGACAGAATTGAAGCAACGTCGTTTTGACCTTGTTGAGCGTTCAGTTGATCTAGCTAAATCTGAAATTCAAGCTGAAGAAGATCGTAAGGTTTTCGCAGTTATGGATGCACTTTCTGCTGATCCAACTAATCCTAATCCAGCAATTCCTGTCACTGGTAACTTGACTTCTAACGCTCTTGCTGATGCATTCGCTAACATTGAAAGAACAGACATTCGTGTCGCTAACGTTTTTCTTAATGCTAAAGATTATGCTGACCTGAGAAAGTGGGACAGAGATACTCTTGATATCGAAACTCAAGCTGTACTTTTAAAGACTGGTCTTATGGCTACTCTTTGGGGCGCTAAGCTTATCGTTTCTCGTATTGTTCCAGAAGGCAAAGTATATGTTTGTGGTGAGCCTGAGTTCTTCGGACGTATTCCTGTCCGTACTGAGCTTACAGTTCTAAGTGCTGATGATCCAAAGCTTCGTAGAATTGGTTTCTCAATCTTCGAACAAGTCGGAATCGGCGCATACAACCCGTTTGCTCTACAGGTACTTGACATCAGCAGAGTATAAGTCATAACTAGTTAATAGTTGACGATTTGAAGCCCAGCCGAAAGGTTGGGCTTTTTTGTGCCTAAATCTTACACCATTATAATTGCAGATTTGCAGTTGTAAGATATTTTTATTTATACTTTTTTTATATTAGGTTGTTTATTGGGCACATAAGAGTTTCAATAAAGGAGAAACAAATGGCATTTATAAAGAATCCAACTGACATCGGCCAGAGTCAGAGAGAAAGCGCAGAGTTCGACAGTGGAGTTCCTGTTTTCCAAGATAGCAAGACAAGATCTGTACAAGCTGGTGATGGTGGGGCGGCTCCAAGAACATCGCATGAATCTGGATCTTATTACAGCAATGCAGGTGTAGCAATGCCTTTTAATGACAAACCTGGTATAGACTTTTCTGGGTTGATTGGCAAGGCGTAATTAACAAATGGTGGCCTTTAAAAGGGCCATCATTTGAAGAAAGATAAAAGAAGATAGTAAGTACTTAAGTTGGATTGAATTCCTGCTTGCAGCTTCACGGTGAATTTAGGCAGTATGTAAAAATATAAATTAAATGGAGTGTTGAAATGGCACGAAAAAAGAGTGAATCGAAAGATAAAGAATCTTCAAACAAAGAAGTCTTGAAGAATGGGCTAGTAAGCATAGAAGGTGATCTAAAGAAAGAGTTGGCTGATCTAAAGAAAGAGTTGGCTGGTGTGAAAAAGTCTAATGTCGAGATGAAGTCTGAACTGGATGGTCAGAAGGGAATTTCTGATGAGATGGGCTTGTTGAAAGAAGCGAATAAAAGACTTACGGCTGTTTACAATGGCGCTAAGACAAGACTTGCCAAGTTGGAAGATATTAAGGCTTACAGCGAAGGTTTGGAGTCTGAAGTTGAATTACTTAAGAATAAAACTTCTCATGGTGGCTCCGAGACTGAGAAAGTTTCAAGTTTTAATGGCGTAGTTAAGTCTCATGGCGATCATGTTAATAGGTTTGGAAGTGATCAAATCGGAAGAGCTTAATTGAATGGAATAGATTGACTTCAGTATTGTTGGTAAACTATAAATAATAATTTTATATTTAAGTGTTTATTGATAAGGCATGCTGGAGTTTTTTTATGTCTTTATCAATAATTAACCTAATGCTCGAATAGGTTGGCGATGGCGAAGTAATGGTGCTTCGGACTTTGCTGGGGTTAACGTTGGTGCCCCGAAGAGTAAAAAACGTAGTAAAGGAAAATAAAATGGCAGCAAGTACAACAGCAAACTGGTGGCAGTATAGTAGATGGCTATATGCATCAGGTAGAAATTTAAGAACAATGTTACTAGATCCTGATAACATTTCAGGCAATGCAAGCGAAGTAACTTTGCAGAGTTATGTTGATGCGATAGTAAGATTTAATTCTTATTTTTACGACACAACAACTCCCGCAGAAGGAACAATCACAATTGCAGCAAACACAAATCTTACGGGTGATGCTATAACTGTAGGTTCTTTAACAGTTGCGGAAACTACAGATTGGGCAATTGGATCTGATGTTGATGAAACGGCATTAAACATTGGCAATGCAATAACAGCAGCTTCTACTGAAGTTTATGTATCTGTAGTAGATAATGTTATCACTGTTAGAGCAATTGAGGGTGGAACTGGTGGTAATTCATTAGCGCTAACAACAACTGATGCAGATTCATCTATTGTTCCATCGGCAGCTACTTTATTGGGCGGATCGGCATTAGCAAGCGGATCAAGATCTTGGCTTTCTGATTGGTATTACAAGAAGAATGCTTCATCTCAGGATTTGGATTGGGCCTCATGGCCAGTAAGCAATCTACTTGAATTTGAAAAAGTAATTGCAAGAGACGTTAAGAAGATTCCAATTACAGCAGAAGAAGTAGTCGAAGCAGACATCTTATTCGCTGCTCTGGGCAACTTGAGACTTGGTACAGGCTCTATCTTCGGACAAGTGAGTGGTAACGAGTAAAAACAATTTAGGCGGCTCTAGGGCCGTTTAAAAAGCTTTATAAGCATTCTGTTTGTAAAGTCATAAAATGATAATATATATGAGGAAAGAAGAATGAGTGAAGTAACGACAGAAAAATGGATTCTTAACAAGAGCATGCATCTTGGTTATATTAAAGACTCTTTTGCAAAAGGTGTTGTAATTGAACATTTCATTGAAGAGAAGTCTTTGTTGATTGACGGTAGAAGATTTAATGAAATAAGAGATTTGACTATTTTAAAGAGACAAACGGGTAAAAATCCTAACGACCCTTGGGTTTTGCCATTTTCTGAAGAGGCTATAGAGGTGGCTCAAGCTACGTCTGTTCCGGTTGTAAAGCCTAAGCCAATTCAAAACAAGACAGAGAAGATGAATGTTGTAAAGTGTGACGATGATGTAATGGGTCAGATTGATATTAGTCATACACAGATATCAAAAATAAAGAAAGAAGCGGCTGATGCGGAAGTTGCATCTGCTAAAGAGAATTTAGAAGTTGTCAGAGGCGATGAGTCTCAGCAAGAGAGAGTGATAAGGCTGCAGGAGACTGTACCCAACATGCCAATCGTAAAAGATGATAGTTTGGGTGAAAGTGTTTCTGGTGGAATTTCTCTTAATGCTGGAACTGTTAAAACTAAGACGGCTGAAGAAATTGAAATTCTTAGGTCGGAAGCGGAGCAAAAGGCAAGCGGTGAAGTAACACGCATGCCCATTATAAATGAGGATCAGACTGACGCTTTGTTAGGGAGCAGCTAAAAGTGATTTTTGAATATAAGTGTCAAAACGGTGACGCGATTATAGAGCGTGATTTTGCAATAGGGAAGGCTTCTAAGGAAGTCTCTTGCAGTTGTGGGTCAAGTGCAAAAAGACATTTCGGATCTATGAGTTTCCAGTTGAACGGAGGAGGGTGGCCGGGTAAGTCATCCAAGTTTGACAAGGAAATGACAAAGAGAAACGAGGCGGCAGGCAAGCGAATGCGAAAGGAGCACGATCCCCCGCCTAAGCTTATCGATCAGAGGTAAAAATTAAATTAAAGGAGAAGGTAGAGTTATGATTGATGGCGAGTTTATTTTTTATAAGACGAGTGACATTTATTTTTCAGCGTACTTGTGCGCTTTAGATGTCCCACTTCACACTACTGAGTCTGAGAAGAGCAACAATGCAATGAATAAGAAGATCATATTCATTTTCAAAGTTCCTGTAAAAGACTTATCTAGATTGAAGGCGTCTTATTTTGGAGGTTCAGGAACAGTCAGAGCGTTGAAGATGGTGCAGCAGTTAAGAAGCCTTAAGAGTATGTGCTTCACTTGATGTATTTTTTTTATGCAATGCAAGACTGTGGTAAAAACTAAGGAGAATAAGATGGCAACATATCCGGGTTCGAATATACCGATAAATGATCTGAGTAATACTAGATTGAATTCTATTATTGACAATCTATTGACACCGAAGCTTATGGCTTTTCGTGAAATATGTATTTATGATGAAAAGGCTACTTTAATGTCAGATGGTGTTACTTGGAGAGCCACTTATTCTAATTGGTTGCCTAGATTTGATCTGGGGGTGAGAAAGAATGGAAAGTCATTAGGGCCGAGTTCTGGTGGATACGAGAATGTTAATTTCTGCGATGGAACTCTAACTGCGGGAGTTATTGATTTCGCTCCTGATGGAAGGTCAAGAGACTCTTTAGAGCTAACATATCAATTTGATTATTTCCCAGCCGTAGTGTTGGCTGGCTATTTGTATTCAGCGATTGAAATTGTAAATACAGGAGCGGAAGGTCCTCCAACTGATTTCGGTTTTGATTCAAACAACATGCCTCCTGCTTATTGGGATGGTGTTCTGTCGGATCTTGCATTCGCAATGTCGATGGAAAGATTGATTTTAGATTATGACTTATGGAAGGGAAGATTGGTTTTCGCTATTAATCCGGGTGATGTTTATGATGGATCGGGATCGGGATCGAACGTCGTAAGTCAGTTGGAGCTTCTAAAGAAGAATGCGGAAGAAAGGGCTCAAAACACACTAGACAATCCGAAATTCAAGATTGGTGGTAATATTACTTCTGCTCCAACGCAAATTTACTACAGTGCGGTGCGTGGAATTGGTGGAAGAAATACTGGATACAATGGTGGGAAGTTAAGAGGATTCAAGAGGAATAGACTTTTTTAAGGAATGAAAAATGAGTAATGAGATTAAATATAACTTTAGTTTAAAATATGCCAATGGTAAATTGAAGAATAGTACTGACAGCGGCAATATGTGCATTTCACAGACTGAATCTAAGATGATATCTACGGTACAGACGATTGGATTTTTAGCGCATGAGGCGCTTTGCGTATGTGATTTGACTTCTGTTGGGATTGCCACATTTTGTAATTTAGATGATACTAACAGCGTGAGTATTGGTTCTGATATTCCTTGTACTATAGCGGCAGCTACGGGAGATGTTTCTATTGATGACTTTAGCCTATTGTCAGGCGTTACGGTGACGATAGATGGCACGGAGTTAGTTGAAGGAGTTGATTGGACGGCAGGCGTCAGTAATGATGATACTGCTACTTCATTGGCGGCAGCTATAACGGGCGTAGCTTCGGTTGGAGGTAGTGCTATTACAAACTCAATAACAATTACGGCAATGGCTACTGGAATAGCGGGAAACAGCATAGCAATGGTTTCTAGCACGGCATCAGGAATTACATTGTCTGGATCAACACTGACAGGCGGATCTGATGGCTTCGTTCCTTTCATTAAGTTAAAGCCATTGGAACAGTATATAGTTAGGCTTGGAACAATGAATTTATATGCATTGGCTGAAAATGCAGATGTCAATTTGCAGTTCACAATTTACGCCGACTAGAGGATCAAATGGATATCAATAAGGAATTGTTTGAGATTGGAAGGCTATTAACTTCTTCTCATCTTATCAATCAGGTAAGAAAAGAAGTTAATGGAGCTGTTAAGGATCATTTTACTATGGTTGTTGACGGGGAAATATCTGGAAGATCTGGTTACGAAGTAGTTGTAATGAACTGCAAGGCATCAGACATAGAATTGGTTAAGAGAAGAATAAAAGCAAGCATGCCAGATGTGGAAGTTGAAAAGCTAATAGACAATGTAATTGGTATCAAGAAAAAAGGATAAGAAATATGGCATCTACAGGAGATATAAACCCGTCAACGGGTCAGGCGTTTTACGCAGGTTCATATAAAGATATTCAAAATATTGTAAGAGTGTTAAATATTGGAAGTGGAAAGCTGGCAGTAGTGACTCAGGAATTGGTAAACAAATATATGGAGATGGTGGAGAATGATATTGACTCTCAGCTGACTGAAGTAGTTCATACGCCTCTGATATGTTATAATCAAGTAATGCCTGATGGAACTACCAAACAGCAATATCCGGGTTCAATAGTCAGATTGGCTAGATATTGGGCTGCTGGATTGTTGCTGGCAAATGAATTTCAAAGTTTAGATACGAATGCTTCTGAGTCGGCAGAGAAATATATTTTAGATGCCAAAGATGAATTGTTCAAAATGGTAAGATTCAACCACAGACTGAAAGGCCAAGAGTATAAGAGTAATATTAGTCGTACCATGCCTCCCGGTCTGCAGCCTCCCGATCTTCCAACAAGGGATTTCTAAATGTATACAAATGTCTCGAACTTAATAAAGACAGTAATAGCACTTCTGGATCTTAATAGAGAAAGCATTAATAAGTGTATTCAGATTTATGATGAAAGAAGAACTTTACTTGTGTTGGAGGGAATGAGGAAATCATTGCCTGCTGATGCCTTTCCTGTGTTGGAGATTGAGCCTTTGAGTGGAACTACTGAGTGGGCTACAACAAGGGCTCAAAGGCCACGGTATCAATTTGAATGTACTCTAACGGTTGTGAACAATAATGAAGAGTTGAGTGTCGAATATGTTGCCACAATTGCCAATGCGATAATAAGCATCATGTCGAATCCTCAGAATCTACAGATGATGGTGAATGATGAGTTTATGTGGGATGTAAATGGTGGGCTTCAGCCAACTAAGATTTTAGATAGTAATGTAGACAATGTAATCTACAATTCGAACAAAGAAGGAACGATAAGAGTTATTACATGGTATTGGTATGCATTGATACATGAAACGTATCCAACATTTGCTTTTGATTGTGGTCAGTTAAATGCAAATGTTCCTACTGTGGTGAAACCTAAAAGCATAGACTTGGGCGATTAACAAGGAGTTAAAGGTAATAATATGGCATTGATTGATCCAATAACATTGATAGAAATAACAGACAGGGCTGCTTGGCAATATGAGCAGATGTTGGATGTTAGTTTGATTATAAATCCAGATCCAACGAATACTGGATATTATCAGATGGTAACGTTGACTGAAGATCCAGATCAAGAAGTGCCTATGCTGCAAGGCATGTTGGCGGTAGACAGTGACTTTGATCTAGTAGGAATGGTAAGAGGAACTAGGTTAAAAAATGTACCTGGGATCGTTCAGAATCACTTTATAAGAGTGTCAGAAGCAGGCGGAATGGATGGTTATCTTTTTACAAATGACCTAAGGGTAAGTGATTTTTACAATCAAGTAAATAAGATTAGCTTGGGTCAATACTTGCTTGCAGTAAATGTGTTCTCGGAAACGGATGACACTTTTGGAACTGTTGAGATAATTGGAGGCCCGTCTGTAGATTTTACTGATGGCATAAACTATGGAACTGGGAATCAATTCCAAGAAGCAGATGGAACAGATTTTGCAGCGACTCAATTGAAAATAGTTACTACAAGCGTTATTGGCGCATCGGATATAGAATTGACATTGTCGGTAAAAGATGTAAATGACAACCCAACGACAATCGATGTTACAGTTTTATCTGGGAGTGGAGTAGGGGTAGAGGTGTTAGTAGGAACAACATCGGATAGATTTTTAGATGTCATGGGCGTAAGTTATAAGGCAGCGACAGTTGATGAAGGAACTGTAGGGGATACGTTTAGAATCTCGAATGTAAAAGAAAGACAGATAACAGCGGCAAAGGGTGGAGTTTTAATAAACAACTACACTCTGTTGTCAGGCGATACTGTAACAGTGGATGGAACTCCATTGGTCGAGGGAGTTGACTGGGCGGCATCTACTGATAACAATACAACATCTATTTCATTAGCAGATGCAATTGATAGCAATGTGGCAAGCGTAAGTGCGGTCACGGCTGGAAATTCATCAGGAGTTGGAAGTTGGATAGTGATAACAGCAGTTTCTCTTGGAGCAGTGGGCAACACTATAGCGATGACAACTGATGATAATGATTCAGGGCTTACGTTGTCAGGATTAACATTGTCAGGCGGATTAGGTTAGCACGTAATGCTTAAACGAATTGATGATACTATTATAGTTTAAATTAAAGGCAGAAAGTGTCTTAAGTATATTTTTTTTATATTATCTGTTTATATAGCATGTAAAAAGAAAAAAATTTTATAATCTATTATGATTAAGGAGATAAATTATGGGTATGGGATACCAAGGATTCGTGAGAATCTTCGAAAACGGTGGTACGCCTCCAACAAATCCAATTGTGTTATTGGCAACTGGTGCTAGTGTTAACTTGATTCTTGAGCCTATTTATTCCACGTCTGTGTGGGGTGCTGGTTGGTACAATGCTTCCACTACTTCTCACTATGCGGATGGTCCAATTAGATTCGAGGGTACTGTTGATATTGAACTTCAGACAAACGAAACTTGGGAATTTTTAAGACAATGGGCAGTTGATAGAAGAGCTTTTCCACGTTCGCTTGACATTTCACCAGATGGTGTTTTTCTATATCAGTATCATACTGCAGCTGCATATGGCACTCCAACTCAGTGTTCTGCAACTCTGGGAGCATGGTGTTCAAGTTTTGATTTAAGTACTTCAGAGGGTTCATTTGTAACTGCCTCAACGGGCATTACTGCATTGAATCGTAATGAGATTCAGTTGGGTGTTGACAATACAAATCCATCAGGTACTGGTAATCCAGCGATTACGTATTGTACTCAGCAATTTGGTGTTGTTGGTGGCGACTATGCTTCTTCATTCGGCCCTTCGAATCCGTTAAACCCTTGTGCGGACAATGTAAATCCGATTCCATTTTGGAAGACACAGGCGTTTATTTACGACTTGGAGGCTGAAAGAACTGGTAGTTGTGCATTGGATACATCAGTAATGCCTTATAGCGTTTTTGATGATACTTTTGGAACACCTTTAGGAAACTCAGGCGGCGGCGATCCGCATCAGACGGTTGAATGGAATATTAGTTTGGCAAACAATCCAGTGTTACTTAACACAATGGATGGTTCTCCAAACCCTTCAGCAATCTTGCAGGGTCCAATTGATGTTACTGGATCTGTTATTCTTTATAATGCGTCTGGTATTGAGTCTCCAATTGACCCACAGACGGGAGAATTGAGAACGCCAGCGGAAAGTACTAACTTTAGAATTCAGATCAGTACGGACAAGGATGATACAAATCAAGTCTATATTGAATGTCCAGCTATTGTTATTGAATCGGATGACTATTCAATTCAAGGACAGGATTCTATCACTAACCGTACTTACAACTTTAAAGGGTTGGGTGGTCGTTTGGCAACTGGCGTAGGAAGTGGATCACTGCCTGCATCAATGGCTGACGCAGCGCTACCTCCAATGCTTATGTCAAATCTAGCTGGAGAATTGTCAGATCCATCAGTGGACAGTGATGTGTAGTAGGTAGTAATTAAGTAAGTACTTTTTTAAAAGGATATTATTAAATGGCTTTAGGGTATGAAGGGTGGTTGAAGCTAGACAATCCAGAGGTAATGTGCTTGGCAACAGGCACGGCCATTTCTCGCGCATCAAACAGGATTGAATCAAATTCTGGATATGGCGGTAGGAAAAATACTTCTGATGCGGTTTCCACTTCTATGGGAATATCATATCCAAGAACATACGACTTTCCCATATACGATGGATCTTTTGATATTGAGATGAATCTTGGTGTCAGGGATCTTATTTTTGATACTTATATTACCGAGCCCCAGAATCCTTTTGAGCTTACTTATTCAACTCGAAGGAATACGAAAATAGAAATGGATCAAAACTACTGGAGTAGTATAAACATTCAGGCTAGTGACGGATCGTTTGCAACTTGTTCTTTGGGGTTTGTAGGATTGACATATGATGTTCCAAGTAGTGGAAATATCAACTACTGCGGTAATCAGTTTGGAGCTCCAAATTCAACATTTAACTTGAGTCAAACAGACCCGTTGAATCCTTGTTCGAATAACTTAAGTCCAATTCCATTTTGGATATCTCCTCCTAAGATGCTTTATCCATCAAATCCAGACGTGGGTGGTATCAATGATAAGTGTATGGATTGGAGTATGGATTTTAGTAGGGATGTCGTGAAGTTCTTTTCATGCGAAAATACGGCAACCAAAGGGGGTTCCATAGGTGTTGTTGACAGCGAGGCAGCAAGTCCTAGTTTTATTGCTTCTGGGCCAATATCAATCACATTTGATTTCACGGAGATGGTAGGATTGGCGCAGGCGGCCATTCAGAGTCAGCTGAGGCCGGACGGGGAGTTTTATTCCGTGGACATCTTAGGGAGAAGATTTAACGACTTAGAGTTAAATTCAAGAAGTGATAATATTGTTTCTCAGGATTCTTTAGCGATAATATCTTATAGCTACAATGTGTATGGAAATATAGAATTTGGAACTTATGTTCAAGATTTCCCAGATCCACTCCTTTGATAATAATTAAATATTTACAGTACTGTAAGAAGATTTGGCAAGATTACCAATTTAATTGGACAAAATGATATGAATGATAAAGCACAATGTATTACCGTGGGCATGCTTATGCCTTGATTGGATACGTTAGTGCTTTTTTTTGTGTCTGGATGATAGTATATTAAAACCTGAGAAGGAGAGTATTATGGCAAAAAAGATGGTTGTTCAAGCAAAAAAGAAAGTTGAAGCAAAGAAGGTTAACAATGCTCCAAGGATTGACTCAGCTCTGAGAGAGGCTGGGAAGTTTGAATTAAGGAAAGATGATTATTTCACTTTAAGGTTTGGATTGGTTATATTTGAGAATAGATGGCTTCTTGCTAAGGAGGAAGAAGGCGAAGGAATAGAAACTTGTTGGGTTAAGTTTAAAATGTGGTCATTTGAGGAAGAAGTGAGCTTGAAGAGTCAGGCTACTCAGTGGGATGGTCAAAAAAGAATGCATTCCCTGAATCATGATTTCTTTAATAGGTTAAAGATTCAAAAACTTCTTCTTGATTGGTCTTTTTCCCAAGAGAATGAGACTTTTAAGTTGCACAGAGTTCAAAATTCGCTAACGGATGAAAGCTTTGGTGCATTTTTAAGGTTACATAGAAACATATGTTCGCATATAATAGACAACATGAATAGAGTCTTAGAGTACAATGGCTGATATAGAAGAAATAATGAAAGAATATGGAAGTGTGATTAAGCCTAGCTTTATGGAAGTTAGGTTTAGTGTTGAAAACTTTCAAGGATTTTATTTGCCTGATTACAACGGATCTAAGGAAATTATTGCTAAGTTTAGAACTTTAACTTTTGACGACCATAATGCTATCTATCAGATGTCAACAAAATTAGTTAAAGATGAAAAGGCAAAGGACTATGTTACAATTACGGATTACATGGAGATGAAGAAGTTAGTCTTAAAGAGACAATTGATATCGTGGAATCTGGATATAGAGGTTGAATACGATGGAGAATGGATAAGAGATGATGTATTTAAGAGGATTTGCTCAATGCCCGGTCCGTTGTTGATGAAGATGTTAGACATGTATGAGGATATGTCCAACTTGAGTCAAGATGAAGAGGAAATGATAAAAAGGCAATCGGGTCTGCTGTTTTCAGGAGGAGGGGGAGGGGTTGCAAATCCATGCGAGGCCGTTTCATTGTATTGTAATTTGAGTAGATTTTGGGATAAGTTTGGTTTAAATAAAAATGATTTAAAAGAGTTGAGCTACAGAGAATACTTAATGTTAAGGTTAATGTCAATAAACGACGATGAGGCTCAAAGGAGAGCGTCTAAAGCTGCTTCAACAACTTCAAGTACAAGAGTTGCAGGAAAAGGCGGCAAGATAAGAGGTAGTAGTGGCGTTAAAGTGGGAGGGCATTAAAAATGGCTATTGTTCTTGATGATCAAAGAGTTTTGGGGTATGGGGGAGCTGGATACATAAACAACATCCAAGTTCTCATAACTGGTGGTTCTGTAAGCACAGCGTATAATATTTCTCATTTGAATGCAATAGATATAATACCAACTCAAGCAAGTAGATCAAAAATGACGCATGCTGATGGGACATCTTTGACAACGGTCAATATGAGTTTTGATCTTACAGATAGCAGTCTTTCGGAAGTTATGAGTCTTTATGAAAGAAGGGAGGTGTTTGATGTGGAAATAAATGATGGCAATAACTCAGGAACTTTGGATAATTGTTTTGCAAACAGCATAACACTGTCAGGATCGCCGGGTGGATTGATTTCTGGGTCGATACAGGCGACTTCTGTTGAAGATCCTTTATATTCTTCGTCGGTTAACAACTCTTTCGTAAGAGAACCTTTAACAACGGGAGGCAGGACTAAAGAGCCTCTTGCTTATTACTTTTCTGGCAATACAGATGTAAGAAGTTGGACTTTAACTATGAATCAAGAGGTTTCTCCTGTATATTTAAATAAGAATGAAGTGAATGCAGGTTATTTGAAGGTAGCAAGGTGGGATTTCCTATTGGATATAGTTACATATACTGAGCAGACTCATAATGACATCGAAGTTAGAACAAATTCATGGACGTTGAAGGGAGATACAACTTCTAGCGCATATTCGTTTAATGGAGCAACAGATTTTGGGATGTTTTCCCATTCGTTTGCAACTTCTGCTGATATTGCAGTTGGAGCGGCTGATTCAATAATAACAATAGTTTAATATTAATACTAATAACAAGAACATAACCTAAAGAAAAAAGGAAAATATTATGAATGAAGAAACAAAGAAAGAAGAGTACAAGGAAGAAAAGGTAAAATTGGTTGTAACTGAAGTTGAAACTGGCATCGAAGAAGAATTCGAAGAGCTTCCAGAAATTGCAATTGTTGCAAAAGAAGAGCAGGTAGTTGAGAGGGAGATGGCATACAACGAAGATGCAATAGCCGAGATAGAAAAAGATAAAAAAGAAAACAAGAGTGCTTGCGTTCCATCGTTTTTTATTGATGAAGATGAAACTCATGATATAAGAGTTGACATTTTATCCGATAAAGAAACGGGTAAAATTGTAAGTGTATCAAGGGCTGACTTGGTAGAGTTGGATCAGTTTGAATTTCTACATAAAAGCGTAGAGACATTCACATTCAGTATTCCTAATTATGATGATATGACGAAGTACAGACAGAGTTGCCTGAAGTTTAGCGCTCAGGCAAATAGAGAGATAATTGACAACGTTCAAATGAGAAGTTTCTTTTTGGTGTGGCACTTACAAGATTGGTCATTAAGAGGAAAGAATGGCAAGAAGGTAGAATTGAAGCACGACGAGAATGGCTCATTGACAGATGAGTCTTTAGCTATGGTTTATAGAATGCCAGGTTCACTATTAGATGTAGTACTAACAATCTTTGAGAAGGATGTGTTAGTTTCATAAATTAACAGAGAGATGATGTATGCCGGATGATATTAATAAGCAATTAGACAATGCCAGTGGAGCGTTGGACGATGCAACGAAAGCAGCGAATGAGGCGGTTAAAGCGCAGGAGAAGTTGGCCGGTGCTTTAAGCGGTACAACGAATGTAATTGATGCATTCGAAAAGACTATGTCATCTCTCAGTTCAACTCTAGGTGATTTTAAAAAGAACGCTAAGGATACTGGCAAGTCTGCTAAGTCAGCCGCTGGGGATTTAGCGGCTCTAGATAAAGAGGCTACATCTTTGGCAGATGGTCTTGTGAAGCAAGGAAAGGCTTCTGGAGATGCTGCAGACGGCCTTGTGAAGCAAGGAAGAGTAGCCAAGAATGCATCTAGTGGAGTTGAGTCCTTCAATAAGAAAATAGCAGGATCAAATAAACTTGTAAATTTATTCAGCAATAGTCTTGGAAATGGGTATAGCGAAGCTAATAAATTTGCTGGAGGGATTGGAGATTCGGCCACGGGATTGACAGCATTTGGATTGGCAGCAACTTTCGCGGCAGACAAATTGTCAGCAGTGGTTGCCGACACTTTAAATGGAGCAAAGAATTTTGCTAAGTTTAGAATTGAAATTCAACAATTGGCCAAGCAAACAATACTACCCGGTGGAGTGAGCCAGCTAAAGGCTCTTAATAAACAACTTGGCGTAACAAGTGAAAATCTAGGGCAGTTTAACGACATACTTGTTAGTGGCATAAACAAGGGCATACTGAATGTTGAACAGCTGGCATCAGCTGGAGTAAAGCTAAGAGAGGCTTTTGGTGGGGATCAATTAGGAAATCTTAAACAATATGTTGATTTGCTAAATGAAATACCAACTTTAAGTCCTAAGTTAAATATTACTGCATCGCTTGATAAAGATGCAGCGAATGCTCTTGCCTTAGTTGAAAAAGGTAAAGTGGAAGCATTTATTAATTTGCAAGATGCTGGATTGCTTGGTGGAGTGTCTTCTGAGAAAGGCGGACAGAGGAAGGAAGATGTTGAGCTGTTAAATAATGCAGTTGACACTAATAAGCTAGTGTTTGATATTAAAAATCAAATGTCAAAGTATTTCCCTGAAACAGGCCCACAGATAGCTGCTGTTGCAACTGGTGTTTCTTCTATGGTAAAGATGTTAGGAGGAATGTCTGCTCTGTTTGGAGGGTTTCAATATTTCTTCGGGAAAAACCAGAGAGATACAACTCATGCCGTAGAAGATGTAGAGTCTGCTGTAAGGCGTCAGGGGAAGCGTGGAAGAGGTCGTGGGAAAAGGGGAATAGGAGCAGGATTAAGCAGGGCGAGAGATGCAGCTAAGGCTGGATTTGGAAGAGGAAGAGGGCAGGGACAAGGACTTGTAAAATCAATTCAAAGAGGAATGACGGGCGCTCTAAACAGCAATAAGACTTCCAGAGGAATGTTAAAGGGTCTTACGAATTTATCAAAAGGTGCAAGGTCTGGAATAGGTGCTGGGGCAAGCAAAGCTGTTGGCTTTGCAAAGAGTGGGGCTGGAATGGGCCTTATATTTACAGCGGTTGGTATGGCTGCTGATTCTCTTGGGGATAGTATGATTGCTAGTGGCGATGAAATATCTGGAGGATCTACAAAAATAGCAGGATCTATTGCATCGATAGCGGGCATGACTGCTGGCTTTGCGGCGCTTGGATCGGTAGTTCCGGGTGTTGGCACGGCAATAGGAGCAGCAGCAGGATTTATAATAGGGACAGTCAGCGAGATGTCTTCGGCAATTCCAAATGGGCTTAAGGCAATTGGACAGGGATTTCAAGCTTCTGAAAATGGAATAAAGAGATGGAATTCGACCCTGCAGGGTTTTGGATCTCTTGTTGAGGGTGCTGGTGACGGGATAACTTCCGCATTTACTGCTGTTGGGAGTGGAATATCTTCGGCTCTAGATGCAACTGGCATATCTGCAACTTGGGAAGGTATGAAAGATGGTGCTGACGTTCTTGGTGATTTCTTTAGGGATTTAGGTTCGAGTAGAGAGTGGGCAGCAGCAGCTGAGGCGGCTGAAAATGCAGCAGACGCTCAAGAAAAATTTGCAAGCGGAATGACGAAGAATTGGAAGCTATTAGATGGCGAAGTAGCTAAAAGAAGAGAGTTGCAAAAAGCGCAACAGGAATCATTGTTGGCTTATCAAAAAGTTTCAAAAGGTCTTGACATAGCATTGAAAAGTCCAGTGTTTGCATTAAATAAATTCAAGAAAGAATTAACAGGGCTGGATATATCTAATTTGCAACAGTTGGGTGGATCATCTGCGGCGCTTTCAGATGCGGTAAAGCAATCAGCAGAATTAACAAGCCAAAGGTTTGAAGAGTATAACACTGTTCTTGCCAAAGCGAGAAAAGATATTTTAACAAATGGCAAATTAAACGCAAGTAATAGAAGATTGGCCTTGCAGCAGTTGCATGAAAAAGAATTACAAGCAGCAGAAGAATTTGTAAAAGCAATGGAAGGGCTGGTTCCACAGGCAGCCAATACATTTGATAAGATCAAAACAGAGATAGAAAGAAAGATTGGCGAGATTGAATTTGGTCAATTAGTTGGCACTGGGTTTGATGCAACTGAAGTGGCAGCGGAAAATTTAAACAAAGCTGCCAAGGAATTTGAAATAGTCAGTAAAAACCTAGCAGAATTTGAAAAAAATCAACCAGCAATAAAGGCCAAAGCGGCAAAAAACCTTGAAGAGCAGTCTAAGGGGGCTATTGATGCTCTTGGGTCTGCTGCGAAAGGCGGAGACGCTGGAGCCAAGAAAGCATTGGAAAGCATAAAAGTAGATAAAGCTGGGAAAGTTGTAATTGACGAAAAATCTCTTAAAAAGATGATTGAAGGTCAAGAGCAGGCTATTGAGAGGGCGGAAAAGAAAGTTAAAAAAGATTCAGATGCGATTGGTGGAAAAGACTTACTTGTGTTAAAAGATGAGCTTATGTCAGCACTCTCTGCGCAGGCAAAGGCAAAGGCTGCAAAAGATGATGCGACTGGAGAAGGATTGTTTGACCTTGAGGAAACTCAAGAAGAGATAGACAGTAGTACTAAGGCGTATAAAGAGTCGTCAAAAGCAGTAGCAGAACTTAGTGCAAAGATAAAAGAAATAACAAAGCAGAGAGGGATAAAGGGAGCTGTAGGTTCTGAGGAGTTCCAAAGGGGAGCTGAAAAACAAAGTAAAGAGTTTAGATTGGTTGCTCAGTCTAAGCAAGACTTAGAGCAAAAGAAAGGAACTCTTGAGCAAACAAAGAAGGTTAAAACCACTAAACAGGTTGAAGAGGGATCAGAGCTTATCGTCTTGAAGCAAAAGCTACAGATTGCGGGAGAGAGGGATAAGACCTTTAAGCAATATATAGCTAAAGAAGAAGATTATTATAAGTCTTTAAAGTCTGGAGAAATTGTTGGACTTCAAAGAAGGCTTGATGTGTTAAAATCTGGTCAAAAATTGGCAGACGTATCTGGCAAAAGCATTCAGCAAGAAGCTAAAATATTGGCAGCGAATAGAAAACTTCAAATGAAGAATATCAATATTCAAGGCAAGTATATAAAAGATAAGCAGGCAGAGCTTAAGTTTCTACAGCAGAGCTTGATTGAAAATCCTGATGATCCAATGCTCAAGAAGAGCGTAGATACTTTAAGAAAGAATATATCAAACGCTCAACAAGAGATCAATACATCGTTTGCATCTTTATTTGATTCAAAGTCATTTGAAGCACTTCTCGCAGACGCAAGAAAGAGTATGAAGTTTGTAAGTCAAGAGTTGACGAAAACTCTTGGTGAGGCGTTAATGGAAAGAGCGCAATTTAATGCTCCTAGCGTTGGTGGTGCGGAGAAGGGTAGAGATTTGGTTATTTCATCATTGCGTAAGCAGTATGCTTTTGAAATAAAGAGTATTGGAGATGTAAAGAAGGCAAGGGAAGAGGATTTAAAGAATCAAATTGCAGCCTTGCAGGGAGCGCCCGACAGTGAGGTTAATCGTGCGGCTCTTGAGGCAAAAACGCAAGAGCTTGAAAATGTTGGTCTAGAAGCAAGATCTAAAGTGGCACAACAAGAAGCTAACTTGAGCCGTGAGACATTGGCAGCAATGGACAAGATTAAGTCTCTAAGGCAAGAAGAATTGAGCTTAGAGCAAGAAGTCGTAGAAGCTCAAGAAGGGTTTTTATCAAGAATAGGAGCTAACTATGGGGCTGTGTTTGATTTGCAGGTTAAAGGATTGCAGTTGGAGCAAGAAAAGCTTAATATTGCGAAAGAAGAATTGGCCAGTGCTGTTGCAACTGGGGCTTTGCAGGAAGGCTCTATTGAGTATAGAAGGAGAGAGCAGGCCATACAGCTGGGAGGATTGAAACTTCAGGAAAAGGCCTTAGCCAAGCAAAGAAATACATTTGAACAGTTGCTAGGACAGGCTTTCGGACAGCTGAGAGACATTGGAGCAAGAAAAGGCACTCAAAGTCAATTTAGATTGCTAGGGCTCGATGATACAAGAAGAAAGACTCGTGCGGGATTGTTTGCAGGGGGAGAGGCTGGCACACTTCAAGAAAGAGAGAATAAATTGGTTCTTGGGTTGTCGAAATCAGCTGACAATCTTGCAGATGCTGCTGCGAGTAAAAAAGCTGAAAGATTTGGAAAATCTGGATCATACAAGGTTGACAAAGAGACCAAGGAAGAATCTACAGTTCGCCCAAGCGTTAAGGCGGACATAGTCGGAAAGGCTGTAACCGTGTCTGGAAAAGGCGGCGGTGCTGCTGGAGACGGAACAATAAGGTCTGTAAAGGCTGATAAGGATTGTTGCTCCAAAAGTTTAACAGTGTTGGAGAGTATAAGAGATATCTTGTCGGGAATGAAAGTTTTGCCTCGTGGGGGAGCGAAGAATGCTCCGAAGCCAGCGGATGTCGTGTCCGATGGGGCGAGTGGATTGGGGGATGTTGCAAAAAGAGAAACTTCTGGAAAATCGTCTGGAGCTAATAATAAAGCCTCAGCAAATGACAACATAAAGAAAGGTTCATTGTCCGAAGATGAAATGTTGGATAAGGCTATAGTTGATGGTTTAAAAACTAGTATAAAGAAAACTTATGGAAAAGCGAAAAAAGATGTTGCCTCTTTTCGTGGTGCTCAGAAGAAGACAAGAGATGCTGGGAGTGATGTTGAGATGCAGGATGCTGTTGTTGATAAGTTTAAGAAAGAACTGGCTACGGCGAATGAGAAGAGAGACAAGGTAGCGGCTTCTGGAACGGATGAGGAATATGCTGCGGCTGAGAAAGAACAGGAAGTAGCTTTTAGTAAGTTTAAAAAATCCAGAGACTCTCAAGATAAGATGAATAGAAAGTTGGAGAAGGCAAAAGTTGAAGAGGCTGATGCCAGAATGAAGGCAAGCACTTCCGTTTTTGCCTTTAAGCAGGATAAGTCTCACTTGGCTGGAAAAGGTGTTGATTGGAAGTCGTCATCAAAAGAAGAGGTTAAAGGCGCTCTTAAAGAATCTCTCAATAAGGAAGGCGGCAAGGTTCCAAGTGCTCCGGCAGCGGCAAAAAGGGAAGGAGCTACAGGTATGGAGATTGCAGCTGGGATTGGTTTTGGCATGACTCCAGAACAAAAACAGGCAAATATGGCCCAAAACGATAGAAATAAAATGGCAGCTCCAGAGGCAGTGGCTGGAAATGTTAATCCGGCATTGGCTCCACCTCCAGCGGTAGCTCAAGGGCAAAGCGCTGAAAAGGGAGGAGGGTCTGACTCCATAGAAGTATCGTCAACAGTGACGGGACAAATGGAAGTTCATTTTGACAACAACATGTTTAAAGCAAAAGTAGTAGAGCTGTTGGGAACTGTAGAGGCAAAGAAAAAATATAAAGACATTGGTTTAATAGCATCAGAAGGAAGTTGATAATATGAGCAATCCAGTAGCAACAGTTGGGGGTGGGGCATTTACGCCTCCAGATCCAGATACAACGAGAACTTCATATACTAAGATAGTTTATGATCAGGAAAAGTTTTTTGTATACTCCGTAGGAGAACAGGGTTCGTTTGATCCAAATTCACTTGGGCAGAGGTATTACATATTCAACCCTATGACCGATGTTGTAGCCAAGCCTGATTTTATAGAATTGGAGACGTGGGATGAAACTGTCAGCAAAACAGCTAGTGGTTTTGTATCTCCAACTTTTTCAATAATGCCTAAGTTAATGATACCTACCGAGATAACAAATCCCAGCTTCAATCAGGTGGACAATGGCGTGGCTGTTTCTGTGGCTCATTCTGGGTTTAAGAGGCAGTTTAACTGGGAAGTAAAAGCTACGACAGCAGTTCCAGCTGGGAGTAAAGATCCAATCGTTGCTTCTAATATCATATCAATGTCAAAAACAAATCCCAATTTTATAAGTGTAAATGCAAAAGTTGATAATGGAGCTTCCAATGAGGTGACTTTAGAGTTGACTGATGCCAACGCTGGAACGGGAGGAAGTGGAAAAATAGCTCGTGGGGCTTTTTGTGTGTTTTTCAACATAACTCCAAGTGTTCCAGGTGGTGTTTCAAAAGAAGTAAATGGTGATGCGAGTTGGTCAATCAAGCTAACTGCCAATGAAGTTGAAGTTGAGGCAAAGGATGGTGGGCCTGCCATAATGACAATAACGGGCGGAGAAGGGAATCAGGGTCAGGGGAATTTATCGGATGCGCAGATGAAGGAGGCTCCTAAGCATAGGCAGCATATGAATGAAAAAGGATTCTCTTTCATGATGATGGTTTATCCTGTTTGGAATGGGGCGATCTTAACTTCTGGAATACAGGATGCACAAACTGGAAGTGGAAGATCGGGCCTTCAGAGTATAGCTGGAACATATGTTCCTAAGACAAAAGGTGCTTCTATTTTTGCTAGTCCATATTCAAATCCATTTAATCCTTTAAGTCCAAGTGAAATAAAGGTAGGAACAAACTCCGATGTGATTGCTGATTTCGGCACGGAGTTGACTGTTGTTCTTAGGAACTGCAAAGCTCAGTTAGTGTATCAGCCTTGTTGGTTTTCAAAAGAGATGGAGTATGATGAGTGGTTTTTGGCTCCAGAGTCTGACGGGGATGTTAATTATGACTTTGACGCTTATCCGATATGGACTGATAATGACACAGGAGCAGATTTGTCTGGGAGTGCTTCTTCTGATCAGGCTGGAGATCAGGATGGAACAGAATACTGGAAAGTTCCTTGGAATGGAAGTATGGATGACCATGCTAGGTATGGAATGGAAGTTTTCGGAGAGTTTTTAAGGACGGTAGAGGATAGAAGCATATCGGTTAGAAACTCAAATGGTACTTTTGCATTAAACTGGACGGGTGGGACTCCAGCTGGACCTGCTGGAACGTGGCCAGACTATATACAATCATTAAGCATTACAACAAGTCAAGATGGCTCTAGTGGTCAGATAGTTGTTGATAAGTATGGAATTGCTGGCACTGATGCGGTAGCAACGCAGTCAGTTGGACAAATAGCAGTTTCAATGAGTGGTGGAGAAGGGACAACAGCCGGAGAGATCTTCAACGGTCTTGCGATGGGGATATCTGCAACAAACACTTCTGACGGGGCAACATGGACAATACCTCTAGTTGGCTTCGAGCAGAAACTGAATGATATCGCCTTGATCAATGCTCCTTTCTTTGATGGATTTAGTGCGTTTAGCGCTATTAACTTTTTGTCAAAATATGGAGGTATAAGTTGGACGACGATAGCTGGGGCCAACGTTTCTGGGGTTAATTTGACGGCATCTGATGATATTTCAAGCCCCTATTTTGATTTTGCAAATGGAACTCCGGTTGTACAGGCGTTGGAGAGAGTTATGGAAAATACGCAAAATACATATGTTGTTGAGGATGCATTGATAAAAGTTTATGGAATAGATGGGTCAAATGGATTGCCTATAAAAGCAGGGGCAACGAATTGGGAGCTATCCTATCCAAATGTAAAATTGTTGCTGAGTGATCAACGGCCAATATTTGACAACTTAAGGAATGAAATAGTAGTAATTGGTTTAGAGGAGGTAACTGTCGGATCTGGCAAAGATATAGCAACAATACCGTTGTTTCCTAAGATTGGAATAGTGTCGCAAACAACTGTTCCAAACTTTGCTTGGGCAAAATCATTAGTTGCTCCAGTTCAGGGACATTTGGATGATAACAAGATAGCAGATGTTGCATCAAAGCTGGGTGCCGTTTCAAAAAACTTCGATGTAGCGGGAAAAGTTCAAATACCTGGAAATGCGTCAATAGAATTGTATGATAAGTGGGGATCGCTGCTGATATCAAGTTATACCCATAACTATGATTCGCAGTCAAAAGTGTGGACAACTGATTTAGAACTAGTATCTGGAAGCTAAGGGAGGTATATTATGAAAAGCAGATTACCAATGCAAAGATTGATGAACAACGTTAGAAGGCAAGGCATAATTGACAACGGACTTGGTCTTGTAAATACATTCAGCTCTTCAAGAAAGGCTACAAAGGTCAATACTATAGATGAAAAGAACATAGGTGGAAGCTTTGAAGTGGGTAAATCTATAATAGGCGGGAATGATAAGGTAAAGTAACATGAAAAAATATCAATATGGAAAAGTAACATCGCATTATAAAATGCCTGCTTATGGCGTAGGAGATATAATTAATCCTGATTTAGAATTTGACAAATTGCAATCATTGGAAAATCAGCTTTTGGCAGGAACAAAAGGAATAAAGTGTTGTGTGTTTGAAGATGGAAATTATTCATTGTCAAAAGAGACTGAGAAAGAATACAAGGTTGGCTTGACAGGAACAGGAAGAAAGAAAGCAGCATGTGGCATTGTTAACGGTGTGTATTTTGAAGAAAGTAGTAAGATGTCTTGGGAAGGACTTAAGGTTGGTTATGTTCATTATCTATATATAGCTCCAACGGCTAAATTGTTTAGAGATAAAAATGCATATAGGTTGTTTTCATCTAAGGTTAAAAGAGATGGTTTCAAAGACGCATGCCTGATGGCTACTGTGGATTTAAAGAGTGGAGTAGAAGAGGTGAACACTAGGCCTGTTGGCAAAGTGTCATCTATGGATATTGTTTCTCATTCGTATAGTGAGGAAAATCCACATGGGAAGAATTTATTTCAAAATATTATAACAATATCGGAAAAATTGAATTTCGCTGTAAGTGAAAATAAATCTAGTAGCGATAGTATAATAACTATAAGAGATGAGAGAAATTCTAAAGTTCCAGTTATAGATACGAACAGTGAGATAGTGTTAAAGGATAAAAGGTCAAAAGTTCAATTGTCCGAGGATGGACATAATAGTCTTAATACTGATAATCAATCAATCATTGGCGCTATTAACGAATTGGCATCTATGTCAAAGAATGATGATAAGAGTTTTAATGAAGAAATGGGGTCGGGCGGAAATGCTGGAATTAATTTCTTTCAGAAAAGTTCAGAAAACTGCAAGACGAAGGTGATCAATTTCAATACTTCCAAGAAAGGTACGAAGCTGGAAATTGAACTAAGTGAAGAAGTGGTTTTTGTGCAAGTGCAGCAAAGATTTATTGATGGAGTTAAAAGCACTGGCAGTATTGCAATAGGTTATTATGAGGATGGAATAGTAGACAATAAGAATGAATTTATTGTTCATACAGAGAGTGATGAAGTTGTTTCAATGAAAGCGGTAATTTATTATAGGTAATTAAAAGATGTCAGAATTCACAACAATGGATTTTCAAGGGAGTGTTAACTTCTCAAGAGGTCCAGAATTAATATCAATTGGAGATGGGGATATCGTCTCGTTTGTTCCAGATGTTTTGACTAACGGGGCAAATTCATCGATGAATGTTGGCAGTGGTCTTTATATTTCTGACAGCGATGATGATATTGAAGCTGGACATAGGGTTATGATGTGGGGCAGGATGTCTTCCGCATCTGGAGATATGGCAGGACCTTTAAGGTGGCTTGCTTATTTCACGCCAGATGGAGCAACTGCAGGAAATGCAGGAAACAAAGGGGATGATTCGATTGCTGTTCTTAGGGATGTATTCTGTCCAAGGGTTACTTATGACAAACAAAATAACAGATTGGGCTTGTGGTTTTGGACGAATGTAAAAACTGAATATGATGGCGCAATATATGACCCTAGCCAGCTTCATACTTTCATTACGTGTGAGAATTCAATAAGTCCTTCTGGAATCGTAGATGCAAAAAGGGTATTGTGTCATGCAGTGGGAAGTTTTTACCATGAGAGTATAACAGGAGGCGAAATAACAGGGCTTGGTTCTCCAGGTTCTTCCCCTAATGATATCATTCCCATATTCAATACTCCTCAAATCATAACGGTAGGGAATGGAGCTCAGACGGGAGTCATGATGGATAGCATGCCTACTCAGATGAATCAGAAGATAACAGAGCCGTTGAGATGTAGATGGCTATATGCTCCATATGAAAAGTTTACATTGAAGACAAATGAAAGCCCCTGCGTTGATCCTATGGAAATAGATGAGTTTGAAGTAATTGAGGGTACTATAAAACTGCCCCATGCTGATTATACGTATGGTGAATTTATGGAGGTAGATCCAATCCCTACGGATGGAGTGCCAACTTTTGTGTATATTAAGATAGATGATTGGTGCTCGACATCGCCTCTGGGAAACTTGATCATGTTCGATGTGGAAAAGACCGAGGCCGAGATGAAGACTGATTTGAATGATAACGATGCTTGGTGGATAAAGCTGGCTAAGATAGAGTTGGTAGCACCAGGGGAGCTTAGCGAAGATCTCCAGTATCTAAATTGGATGTCTCCAGCAGGACTTATGGAAATGCCGCCTACGAGTTGGAATCATTGGTACATACAGACATTTGAACTTCCTGACAGCGTCCCAGAAGGGAGGAGGATTCAGACAGGAGAAGGAGCAGCAGCTCCGTCATGGTTTGCCAAGGCTACTGCTGCTGGTTCTGGAGACTTTTCAGGAGAGATTTATGGCAACGGTCCAGATGTTGCTGCAACTATAACGGGAGTGACCATTAAGAATCCAACTGGAGTAGAGGTTGAAAGTGGAGACTTGATAACTGTTTTAGAATACTGCGGAGATTTTTTTTTAACTAAAAAAGGCGCAGGAGGAGGAGGAGACGGAGGCAGCTGCGTTGAAATAGTTTTCGACTCGCCTTTACTTCTTGCAAAAGATATGATCCCTACTCATGTTGTTCTTAGGGGTCATACGGAGCCAAATGACTACAACATGGTTCCGTTCCAGTTGGATGGAACGTCCGTCTTGATTCCTGAGTTGTGTATCATCAGAAGAAATACAAATCCAGACTTTGATGATATGATGCCAGAGAACTTGACGGGAAATCCAGAATATTTAGATAATGAATTTTGTGTGATTGTCAATGAAGCAAGTATTGACAGTTGTGGCGGTCCAGATGGAAGTTTAGCAGGATTGACGGGGTGTTGTACTGGGCAACCTGGTACTAATCCCAATGAATGGATAGTTGCGGTTACTATGGAGTGTGCTCCTTGTGCTACTGGAGCGACTGCTTCATTTATGGGCGAACCTCTTATGGATGGGCTATCTGCTCAGGAAAAAAATACATTGATGGAAAATGCTTTGCATAAATTAGAGAAAAATAATGTAAAAAGTGGCGGATGCTGTCCGACAAGGAAGAAGAGTTAAATGGCGGGAAAAAGCATTGGAATAGAAAAAGCACCGAAGTTGTATGATAAAATATGTTCGATGATGTTTGATTTTACGACAACGGGAACTGGAACAACGGCAGAAACTGTCTGTGCTGTTAAGACTGTAGATGGTTCTGATGTGCATTGGGACCCATATTGTGAACCCATGTCTGATAGAAATTGCCTGCAGCAGGAAGGTTCTCATTTTTTGCCTATGATAAAGATCACTCTTACATGGACAGATTGCGACGCGGCAGGAATGGGTAGTGACTGCAAGGTTAACTATATACACGCATCTGGAGGAGGATCTAATGGTTATTATAATGGTCAAACGAGGTATGCTTGCCCCAGTAGTTATACGCTAAAAGGCACATCTGGTACATACGGCACATATTTCGACGATTCCTACTATTATAACGCACAGGAAAAATGGATACGAGGTGGAGTTCAAAGCGAGCGGTTAAATCAAGATTTAAAACTGGAAAGACGCGCCTATAGTGTTTTTCGGCAGACGAACTTTACGCCATTCAGCGGCATTGTTTATCGCGGCTATGTTAGTAATACTAATCATCTGATCATCAACAAGCGGAATAACAATGTTTCTACGGATCAAACTAACTCTGACCGTTCATTCTTTTATTTATCTAGTTTTCAGATTCGTGGTGGAAATAATCCTCGCTCAGATAGTTATAGCGGCAGTAGTATACGTGCTTATATGGGTGTTATGAATACGGGAGTCCCTTCGCTTGGAGATTATAGGCTTGGAGGCGGTATGTTTGTAACATGGACAGATCCAGTCACAACTATTACGTATAAGTTTGAAAAAGGGCCTTATTGGAACTGCTTAGAGAAGCCGTTTGAGTTGACAAAGCAAAACGGAATTGTGTCTGGAAGCACCGCTCCCTGTGCGGCCATGTATACAACACAAGGTGGACCGCTGTAATTATGGGTAATGCTAAAAATGGGAACCTAACAAAGAGTGGAAACATATTTGATAGCATATGTGATATGATGCAGTCTGTTTTTACGAACACTACAATTACGTTAACAGATGGAATGGGGGGGAGCTACACGACAATAGGAACTTATACAAACTGCGGGCCTGTTGATACTTGGCAACCATATTGTTCCCCTGCAGTTATTGGCAATTGCCAAGATGTTCCAACTCCAACAGATCCAACAATATTTTTTACAGTGAGTTGGAACAATTGCAATGGCCCTGATAGTACTCTTCCTGAAGGTCCAAAGAACCCAGGTGAATGCAGAGTGACTTGGCTGGGGCAAGATTTTTACAATGGTCAAACAATAGAGATGTGTCCAACTTCTTATACGGTTGAACCTAACAGTACAACTAAAACATTCGGCACGGGCACAGTATCATATTTATACTATTCAAACAAGGAAGAGTGGGCGCGTGGGGGGTTTACGGCAAGGAGGGCCGTAAAGAAAGGGATAAATTACAATATAAACACAAACACGACAACAATGGGAACAACGACAACAATAACTAACACTTGTAGTTTCAACTCTGCTGACAACTTTCTTGGTTTTCCTTTATTGCAGTCTGCCACGAGAACAACGACAACAATGACTACAATGGGAGCAACGAATACATTTACAGATACATTTACTTCGGCCCACGATTTTAAGATCTTTACAAACTCTAATGCTACTACTTCTACGGAGTATTGTAATGGTTTGCCATCTTCATCTATTGTATATAACAATCTAAATAAGATATTGCTTGAGCCGCCAGCCACTCAGTTTGATTTTTTATTAAAAGACAATTGGTTTGGGCAATACACGAGCAGCAACGGCACTACTTATAAGTGGGAGCGTGGAAATGGATGGTAGTAAGAGTGTGCTAAACTTGCCGAATGGCCGCTGTTAATTCCTAACATGGATGAGTGGAGAGATGCCGTTTTACAACAATAAAGGAAAATACAAATGAGTGATAAGAAATCTTTTTTTGAATCATCAATGTGCAAGAGCAAGAAGAATTGTGAAAAATGCAGATTGAGTAGAGAATATAGAGAAGGAATCTCAAAAGTTTTTGATGTGCCTAAGGTTGACTTTGATTGCCCACTTGGAAAAGTGGCAGAAGAGTATAAAGATATACATATGCCGAGCGTATTTGGAATGACGCGGAATTTACTGCAGGCGGGAAAGGACGTTGCAGCTCATAAAAGAAGAACGGGAAGGACTTTGGCTCCATCTGAAGCTCAAGAAGAAAGAATTGCAATTTGTAATGCATGCAATTATTATGTTAAAGATAGATGTAAAAAATGTGGATGTCAACTGAGCGTCAAGACGCAGCTTGCAGCTTCAAAGTGTCCTTTGGGCAAATGGCTTCAAGTTAAGTAAGATCGCAAACTTTTTTTTGTATAATAAAGAGACAAATTTAAGGAGAATATTAAAATGCTGATTATTTCAGGTTGCCCAAGAAGTGGGACAAGTGTTCAGATGGACATTCATAGAGCCGTGTTCGGTGAAGAGAGGATATTGGGGGCAAAGTTTCCACAAGAGAAGAGAAATAAGGAAAATCAGGAGGAGGCCTCGGATATATCTGCAGTAAGAAATTATATGTCAGACAAGCAAGCTATATTGTCAAAAGCTCAAGGGAAAGAAACGGGCAGAGATTTCAAGGATATGAATCCAAATGGATTTTGGGAATGTTCTTTCACTGTTCAGGGAATTAAGCATTCTGTTGGGAGTCAATATCTCCTTAACCATTTGAAATTGGAAGACAAAGATGAAATGACAATCTGCAAGGTAGTCAGTCAAGGTCTTTTACCTTCAATTCCAGATTATATAGATAAGATTATTTACATGGTTCGGCATCCAAGGGCCGTTGCTAAGTCTCAGGAAAGGCTTAAAAGAGGCTTTGACGTGATGACTTCGGATGGAACTATGAAGAATATATTTGAGGATTTGGTCGTACATACTCCAGAGATGTATATTAAAGTTACCGAGCAAGCTGCTAGGTTCTTCCTTAATAATAAAGACATTCCTGTTCATTTCGTGCATTTTGAAGACTTAATGAGTAACCCCAAGGAAGAGTTGGATAACATTCAAAAGTTCACCGGATTCGGAGATTATACAAAAGCATATGATGTGGTAAGTGCTAAGCTTAACAGAAGTAAGCATCAGGATATACCCAGTAAACTGTGGGCGGATGCTGAGATTGTATATGAAAAGTTCTGTGAGGCTGTAGGTCATAGTAGAAACTTTGACAGATCCAAAGAGATGGATTGTTACAGAGAGATTGTGAGATACCTAAAAGATCCGAAGCGAGAGACGAACAGGGAGAAAAAAAATTGGCCTTGTTTCAGGAGTGGTCAGACGGTAAGTGAGGTTCAATGTAATGCTTGCATGAGAAATCCTGTTGTCAGGGAGAATTTTAAAAAGCATGCTGAGAGTGTGGGGGTTGAGTGGGAAATGGAGCCTTGTTCTTTTGAGTGTGGGATGAATGTAGATAAGGAAAAAAATGAATATTTGTCAATTGAAGAGAGCATAAAGAACAATTTTTGGAGAGATGAAAAATGAAAAATTTAACAAAAGCAGAGATGGAAGAAATAAAAAAAGGCATGGAGAATGGCATTGCTATTCCGGCTTACTGCAAGAATAATAATATAGAATTTACAATGGGAGATCTGAAGAATATTGCGTCTCAGATGATAGATAACTTCGGAAATGAAGAATTCTCAAGGGTGAGGGGTAAAGTTCGAGCATCAAATAAGGAAAACAGGAAGAATGGAAAAGAGGATAAGGTTTCTCGGAGCCCTGAGATGATTAAAAAGAGGTTGCACAGAAACTATTCTAGTGTAATTGAAAAGGTTGATTCGACTGAGTTTGTAGATTCATGCATTTCTGACCTTCAGGAATTGTTAGTTCTTTGTGAAGTTAAAAAAACCGAGTTGAGTAGTAAGGGGTAGTATGAAGGTATCAGTTGCTATTATTGTTAAGAACGAAGAAGATATAATTAGAAGATGTCTTGATTGCGTATCTAAGATGGCTGATCAAGTTGTTGTTGTTGATACTGGTTCAACGGACAAAACAAAAGAAATTATAAGAAATGAATATTCTGATGTTGAGCTCTATGAATCGGAAAAATTCAACAAGGATACTCATTTCTCTGATTTTGAATTTGGGACTGCAAAGAATGAAGCAATAGATAGGTGTGTTAATCCTTGGGTGATCTGGTGGGATGCTGATGATTTCATGGATGATGCAAGTATTGACAGGGTTAAGGTAATAGCAAAAGATAGCGCTTTGGATGTTGTTTATGACTTTATGATTGTGTTTGGGACATCTAATTTTTATCACAGCAGAATGTTTCCAAATGGAAGAGGCATAAGGTTTGATGAGAACCACAGCTGTCATGAGTTTTTAACAGCCACAAAAGGCGCAAGAAGGTTTAAAAGGGGTGATATTAAAATACAGCATTTGCCGGGTAAGAAAGGTGGACTACCGTCGGTGGAGAGAAATATTAAAATAATGGAAAAGGATTATTACGTCAAAGGGCGCAAGGACTCAAGAACATTGTTTTACTTGGCCAATTCATACAGAGAGGACAAGCAGTATGCGGAAGCGGTTAAATTCTATGAGGAGTATTTAACAAAGTCTAAGTTTGTCGAGGAAAGGATGTTTTCTCGCTATTACAAAGCAAGATGCCACTTCTTGCTGGGAGAGAGGAAGAAAGCTGTCAGAGAGGCCTTAATGGCCATTGCTGAGGACGATAGGTTTGCAGAGCCTTACTGTTTACTTGGGGATATGTATTTTAGCTTCGAGAAGTATGAAAATGCCAAAGCATGGTATACTTTGGCAAAGATATTGAATTCACCTCCAAAGGATTCAGTCTTGTTTGTAATGCCTCATTTGTATAATAAGTATCCAAAGAGAAAAATTAAGGAATGCGATGATGCCGTCTCTAAGGGTGTGCCTCAAGAGAAAAAAGAGATAAAGAAGAATTTGACAAAATCTAATGAAAAGGTTGTTGGAATAGAAGTGCTTGCAAGTACTGATGGTCAGTTGAAGTCAGCATTGGCAATAAGTTCTTTCGTTAGAAATTTCCCACATGTAAAAGTTAAGCCTGTTGTGTCAAAGGGGAAATTGATTGACGCGATATTCAGTGGGATAGATAATGTATATATGGGTGACGAAGACGTGGCTGGGACTCTCAAGATAGATATTCCATCGAACCTTAAGGATAAGAATTCTGTTGAGTGGATGTCAAGATCTTTGGGGTTTATTCCAAAGAGGTTAAATTCATCTCATGCGTACTCTAATGGGGAAAAAGATCCTAAAAAGATATTATTGGTAACTGAGTTTGAAGGTGGAGAAGAGTGGCCATCATTTAAATGGGAGTTGTTGGCTGAAAAGCTGGAGGGAAATGGCTATGATGTTAAATATTATAATGATTTTATTTTAGAAGAAAAAGATTGCAATTATGGATTAATCATAGGGCAGTCAGAAATAGCCCCTTCTTTGTCTCAGTTGATCAACACAAAAGCAATAATTATGCATCCAGACATGAAGAGTGTGGATAATTACAGCTATGATGGGCAGGTTGGAATTGTACAAAAAATTAATAAAATAACTGTTAATGAAGTTTTTAAGCAAGTAGAGAATTTTTTAGTTGAGGTCAAGTGATGTCAAAGAAAGTTATTTTAGATGTTTTTTACAATGTAGACGATATGCATCCGTTCGATTTGAATGGAATTCTTGTCTTTGAGAACAGATATGATGGATTAGTAAACAATATTCCTAGCAACAAGGTGAAGAGAGTGCCATTTGAAAATTTATTTTTAACACAAGGCGATGATAGAACATTAAGGATGTACGTAAAAGATCCAAATAATGAGGTTATCAATTTAGCTGGAGCATCGGCAGTATTGACTTTTAGAGAGTCAAGCACAAGTGATGACCCGTCCATCGAGCTAAGTACAGCAGTTCCGGCGGAAGGAATGATTGGGGCAGCTGACAAGGGGGAGATATTCTTTTTCTTAGTTCCAGACAGCACTGATACGCTGTCATTGAGGCAATACGTGTGGGATTGCAGAGTGACTTTGTCATCTGGGAAAACATATACAGTTTTGAATGGAGTTATGGATTTAGGAAATAGTGTAGATTTAGGAGTGTTAAATCCTTAAAGAATGAACAGGTTGTCTGTATAATATCCCAAAAGGATTTTTATATGGCATTATTAGTAGTAAACGATCAAGGTCTTATGGTTTTAAAGTGTTCTTTCGAAGAGAAGGATCGAGCTAAGAAGATAGGATTTAAATGGAGCGGCCCAACGAAAAGTTGGGTCGCTTCTTTTGCTTTGCAGAAAGTAGAAGAAGTGTTGGATGAGTTTCCAAATTGCGGCATTAGTGGCGACTTGGAAGAACTGATAGAGAAGCAATTAATACTTGATGAAAATGTAAAGCAGATTAAGATGGATGCAGAAGAAAACATTGATACAAGATTCAAGGTTAAAGGTATAACGGTAGCTCTCCACAATTATCAAAAGCATGGCGTAAAATTCTCAACAAACTCAAATGGCGGAATATTAATAGCAGATGAAATGGGCCTTGGGAAAACTATTCAGGCTATTGCTACAGCAATTTATAGGAAGAATAGAGGAGAAATAGACAAGTGTCTTATTGTAACTCCTGCTTCGTTGAAGTGGAATTGGCCCCTTGAGATAGAAAAATTCACCAACGAATCATATTCAGTTATAGCTGGAACTCCAGAAAAAAGAGAAAAGCAATGGGCTGAGGACGTTTTCTTTTATATTGTTAATTATGAGTTAATAACAGAAGATTTGTTTGGTGGCAAAGAAATAAAGAAGAAAAACAGCGAGACTCCATCTCAGAAAGAAAAAAGAGTAGCAAGGGAATTAAAGAAGAAAGAGAGGATGGCAAGAATGCTTCCGGTATCGTCAAGAGTTTGGGATATGATGGTTTTGGATGAATGTCATGCGATCAAAACTCATAAGTCTATGAGGACTCAGAACATAAAGAAGTTAAAGTCAAAGTATAGAATTGGATTAAGTGGAACTCCAGTTGACGGAAAACTCGAAGAGTTGCACAGTATATTTGATTTCTTAAGGCCTGGGTTATTCCCAAGTAAAACATTATTTATGCAAAAACATGCAGAAACTGATTTCTTTGGAGCAATAAAGGGCTACAGAGATGTAAAGGCAGTGTGTGATAAGATTGATCCATATATGATTAGAAGGCTAAAGCGGAACGTTTTGAAGGATTTGCCAGATAAGATATTCTACGACAGAGTGATAGAATTCAGCGATGCTGAAATGAAGATTTATAAAAAACTTGCCAAAAGAGAACATGAGTTGACAGAAGAAGTTGAGCCAATGGTTGCCGCTATAAGGTGCAAGCAGTTCTGCGATTCTCCAGAACTGGTAGAAATGGATAAGATAAAATCTTCCAAGCTAACAGCTTTTATTGAGATATTAACGGAGGTCATAGTTGTAAATGGAAACAAGGCTGTGATATTTACTCAATATAAAGAGATGGCGAAGTTGTTAATGAGGGAGATTGAGAATTTAGGTCTTAATTATCTTGCCATAACTGGGGATACTGACACAAAACTACGAGCAGATATGCAAAAAGAGTTTAATAATGACAACTCCATAGATATAATGATAGGGACTGATGCAATGAGTACTGGATTAAATTTCACCTCTGCGAGTTACGTTATTAATTATGATGACAACTGGTCTCCAAGCATAATGGCTCAGCGGGAAGACAGGTGTCATCGACTGGGTCAAAAGGATACAGTTACGGTAATAAATTTCATAGTTAAAGATACAATAGAAGAAAGAATAAAGAGCGCTTTAATGTCAAAAATGAAGTTGTCCAATACTGCACTGGGAGATGATGACCATATAATATTGAAGAAAATGAGCCCGAAGGAGATATTAGAATTATTATGAGTATGTCAGACGAAATACAAAGATCGTATTTAAATCTTCTGCTTACGCAGCCGTATGTAGCAAGATCGCATTACAACACGAGTGACTCAGAGTGGATGACCTGTGACGAGAGGAAGTTTTTATTTGAGTTAGGATTTAACACTTTTAAGAAGAACAAGAGTGTGTTGGATGACAATCTTGTTAAAGATGCTATTGTAAATAAAATATCCAAAGGCGATCAGAAGTTTTATATTGCGGAGTGGTCTTCAATAAAGAAGATAGTTGTTTCCGCCAATGCTGATGCTCTGAAAGATCTTTTAAAGAGAGATCGCTTGAAAGAGCAGGGCGTGGAGATCATCAATGACGTTTATGATCTTATTGAGAAGGATAATGTAGAGGATGCCATAGCATTGCTTAAAAAGAAAGCAATGAGTGTGGGTAGCATTGTTGAGCAAAAAGCTACAGCGGATTTCGAGGAGTATACTCCACGAGATGACGTAATGACTGATAAGCAGAAAAATCCAGAAAAGTATTTAGGGCTTAAGAGCGGATTTACTAAGTTTGATAAGTTGGTGGGTGGATTCTTTGCAAACGAGAAAAGTTTATTTGCCGCTGTAACAGGTACGGGTAAATCAACAATCCTCAAGGCAATGGCCAGAGGCGTTATTATGAATAATTACAGAAAGAATGTATTGCATGTAACGAACGAAGAGAGTAAAGAACAGGTTGAGATGAAGTATGATGCTTTATTTAGTGGGATTCCATATCATGATTTTAAAAGGGCGACAATCTCTGACGCAGATCGTTTGAAGTGGAAAGATGACATGGAGAAAATGAAAGCAAATCCCGACATTGGAAAACTATATGTAAAAGAGATTCCTGCTTATTGTAATGCTTTGGAGATTGAGAATGCTTACAGAGAGCTTGAACAGAAAGGAATTAAGATTGATATGATTGTCCTTGATTATTTGGACAGAATGAAGCCAATAGAACAGTCATGGTCTGAATACGACGAACAATCAAAAAGTGCAGCCGATATAAAAGAGTTAACAAGAGTTCTGGATATTCCTGTTATAACTGCAACTCAGGGAGCGACTGTCCTTGAGGAAAAGCAAAACAAGGGAAAACAGGCTGGAAATTTAGATGTTTATGGAGGTAAGGGAAAGGTTCACCATTCAAACACATTAACAATCGTAACAAGAGATGGAAGAGATCACTCTCAGACGAACAGAGAGGAATGGCAGAGAGATTGGTTTTGGAATGTAAGTATTTGTAAAAACCGAGATGGGCCTAACTTCTCGTTTAGATGTAGGCAGATAGTGCAAACTGGGCAGGTTGTTGAGGAATATATAGCGCCTCCGGGTGGAGCTTCAGGTTCATCCTCTTCGGAGGGAGAGTCAGTCGTAGATGAGGCAGCTGCTGAGGCGCAAAAGATGTTGGAAGAGATGCAAGAAGAAACATCTGATAATAGTGGCGAAGAAAACGCAGGAGAAGTCGAGAAGACGGCCAAGGAAAAAAAGGAAGAGGAAGATTTCGAGAAGGCTGAAAAGGAAATAGCTGATCGTAAGAAAAAGAATAAGAAGAAAAAGTATAATAGAAAATAATTGAATTAATTTGACAAATGAGATAAAAAAATAACTCATTGGATGTATTGTAAGTTAAACTTTGCGTAAATATGTGAAGATAAAATTAAAGGTATAAGTATGGCGAATGCAACAAAGAAGAAATCAGAGCATCAGTTTATTAAACATGTTGGTATTGGAGATACTGTTTCAGGTGTTTATTACTTAGAGAGAATAGATATAAAGCTTGCAAAAAACGGCAGTAGATATTCTGATTTTATTTTGAGGGATAAATCGGGATCAGCATCTGCCAGATTTTGGGGAGTTGCAAAGGATGTCGAGAAAAAGACTTTCGTTGACATATCTGCCAATATTGAAGAATATCTTAACAAACCTCAGATAGTGATTCAGAGGGTAGATCCTGAGGATGACCCCGATGATTTGGATGATTACATTCCTAAGTCGGACACATCTGATCAAGATGCAGATGCTTTTGATGAGTTGACTGACGTCGTCGAGAAGTTGTGTGAAGAGTCTGGAAATAAAACCCCAATTCTAATTGTTCAGGAAATATTCAACAAGGCTAATTTTTTCAATAAGTTTATAGCATCTCCAAGTAGTGGAAGGCCTCATTATGGAAGAGAGGGTGGTTTGTTGAAGCAGACGGCCAATGTTACAAAGATGGCAAAAGTAATAGCTGCCAACTACAATTTAAATAGTAATGAGAAGGCTATCCTTCTTGCATCTGCGATGATGCATAAAATTGGGTCGGTAGATGCGTATGGTTTTGAGAATTTGATTCCTGTAGAGACTGTTAAAGGGGCATTGTCTGGGGTAAAAACATTGACTACGAACAGAGTGTTTACTGCTTGGAAAATGCTTGCGAAGAAAAACAAGGAGGTAGATGGTGGTACATTTGATAGGATAATGCATTCTCTATCAACTTGCTTTGATTCATATTCGAATAAGCCTATGACAAAGGAGGCTATAGTGTTGTCCGAGGCTTACAGAGCGGATTCAACAATTGTAGAGTCTTTTGACTTTATTGAAGATGATGAGAGTACTGATGACAGTTTCACAGCATATGATTCCTTAAGAAGACGTAGATATTTCAAGGGTTGAAGTTGAAAAAATTATATAAAGATAGAAAGGGTGAGGATGATTACTCCAACATTTCTTGGTTGATGTCAAATATTGACATAATTGAAGTGTTGGAGCGCCTTGGCGTCCGTATTGATCATGTCAAGGGTGATCAGGTTGTTGGTTATTGCCCTGATCACTTTAACTATGTTAAAAAAAATCCTTCTCATCCTTATTGGCACATAAATAAAAAAACAGGAGAAACTTTCTGCCATACTGAGGGGAGAGGGAGTAATCTTGTTTATATAGTGGCAAGGCTGAGGAAGTGCGAAGCCAAGGACGCTGTCAGATGGATAATGGGTAGAAGTATTGATCGACTTCAGTTGAAACAGATGAAGCTTAGAATGAAGATTACATCTGCCAACGAGGAGGAAGAGGGGGAGTCTTTAATTAAGATGGATGATATTAGAAAGGATTTGGACAATCCAATAGTTCTGCAGAGCGGCTATGATTATTTCATGAACCCACCTGGAAAGACGCCAACAAATATAACGAAAGAAACTGTAGACCGCTATAAGATATTTCAGAGAACGTGGGGATTTTACATAAATAGAGTGATACTTCCATGCTTTTTGATGGGAGAGTTGAAGGGGTTTTGCGCTATAGATGTTAAGGGAATAGATTATTGGAAAAAAAGAAATCCAAGCAAAGATCCTAAGAGTTATAGAAAGGTTTTATACCCAAAGGGGTTTAGATCTGGAAAACTGTTGTTTGGATATGATGACGTTGAGGATAGAGCAGACATTCTTGTTATCTGCGAAGGTGCCAGAGAGGTTATGAAATTAACTCAAGAAGGCATTAAAAACGTAGTGTCTTTGTTTGGAACGTACTTGAGTGATGATCATTTTACAATGATATTTGAGAAGTCTCCCAAGAAGGTAGTGATAATGTTAGATGGAGATGAGGCTGGCCAAAGGGCTTCTGAAAAAATAGCCAAAGAAATGAGTAAGCATCAAGATATTTATGTGACTAAGCTACCTGAGCATTTAGACCCAAAGAACTTAAATTACGAAGAATTAAAGAAATATATAGATGATGCTAAATTATTTGATAATTAAGTATTATAGCGGTAGATTAATACTGCAAATAGGCAAAACTAAAGGCATAAAACAGGCGATATATGGAAAAAATAATTAGAGTTCCCGTGATGGTAGTCCGTAAACCCATCAATAAGAGATCACCAGTGAGAAAGGATCTTAATTTCTTGGCTACAGCAGTAGCAGATGATGTATATAGTGGGAATAAAAAGTACAAAAAGTTGAAATTTGATGGACAAACGGCATTGTATGATGGAATAATAAAGCTAGTGTATAAGAATGCATTCTCATATGCAAACCACAGATCTGATTTCGATGATTTAACTCAAAGCTGTTTGGCGAGAATATGGGAAAAATTGTATACGTTTGACATGAGCAGGGCGTCTTTCTCCACGTGGGCTTGGAAAGTCTGTAAAAACGTTTTAAATGGAGATTATTTGAAGAAGAAGAAAATATATGATCCATTGGATGCAAGTGGAGAAGAGGGGTATAGTGCGATAGAGGGAAAAGATACAAATAAACACTTGTCAGATGCTATTAAGCATGTTGTGAAGGATATTCATTCTAGATTTCCCAAACACGGCATTATAATAGATGCTATGTTTGGAGGTGGCAGAATGGGTGAATACTGCCTTCCAGATAAATTTTGTATTGCAGAAATAGCTAGGAAGGCAAACAACATTAAGAGGAAAGAACTTGAAATGAGTGAAGATATGTGGGATAAGTATATTTTAGAAAACCCAAAAGAAGAGATTCATTATATGAGTTGCTATATTTTTCATAGAGAGCATGTATTACCAATATTTAAAAAACACTTCAAGTAGGAAGGATATTATAATGAGCGATAAAGAGTTAAAGAAAGCAATTGACAGCATACAGCCGGGTAGCTGTTTTGGGCATCATGATAAAACTGTAAGAGAGTGTAAGACATGTTTTGTTGTGGAGCAATGCAGTAAGAATACAGCAAGCAGGAAGCTTGCGGATGAATCTAAAGTCCCAGCGGAAAAGCCTAAAAAGAAAAAAACAACTACTTCGGTTAAGAAAAAGTATGTTAAGAGGAAGGAAGACATTAAGTCAGATGAGGCTGAAGTTAAGAAAGAGGTCGTAAAGGCTGAAGTTAAGAAAGAGGTCGTAAAGGCTGAAGTTAAGAAAAATGTTGAAAAAAAGCCAAAAGTGAATAAAGAAGTCGAATCGACAGGAAATTCATTAGTGGATAATATTATAGAAGATGTGGGTAAGTCGGTCCCAATAAGTGGATGTGCCAGTACTGCTAAAAGTATATTCTATTTGTTTGATGAGAAGAAAATGGTTGTAGCTTACACAAGGGGTAGTGGAAATTTGCAGCTCTCCAAAAATGGAGAGAAGAAAGTATATGCCAATCTGCAAAATGAAGAAGATGCAAAGATTCTCAAAGAAGCAATGTTGGTAGGCTATGAGGACTAGTGCTTTTAAGCATTTTCAATTACCATTTGAATATTTCAATAAGGCGCAGGAAGCTGTTGTTCCATTTTTAGATAAAGATGTAAATTTAATAATAGCTTTCAACACTTCTGTCGGCAAGACAGCGCTGGCAGAGTGCGCTTTTGGTTATCATTTGAAAAGAAATAACAGTGCGAAGGTGATCTATATGTCTCCTTACAAAAGCATATCGGAGGAAAAGTATGCTTCTTGGCATCAAAATCCACAATTTGGTAAAAAGTATAAGTTCAAGTTAGATACTAGTGATTATTCATCTACTGTAGAAGATTTTGAAAAAAGTAGAATAATGATAATGACAACCGAATCGTTGGATGCAAAGACAAGAAGTAAAACTCACTGGGGTTGGCTGAGGGACGTAGAGTGTATTGTAGTTGATGAAGCGCACATGTTGGGGACGGAAAGGCGTGGGAGCAAGTTAGAGGCTCTTATGATGCGTTTGACAAAGGTGAATCCATCAATAAGGGTTGTACTCCTGTCGGCAACAATGACTAATTCATTAGAAATGGCCAAATGGGTTAAGCGTTTAAATGGCAAAGAGACAAAGCATATTAAAAGTAGTTGGCGTCCGTGTGTCATGGAAGTAAACTATCATGCTTTTGATTATTGTGATGGATATAGTCGTGAGGATAAGAAGATAAACATGGTATTGGAGTTGATTGAAGATTATCAGGATGAAAAGTTGATTATTTTTGTTCATTCCAAGGTTACGGGGAGCAATATCATAAAAAAGATAGTATCTTCTAAGTTGTCCATAAAATGTGCTTTCCACAATGGTTCTTTATCAAAGAATAAGAAAAAAGAAATAGAGCAAAAGTTTAAAGATCCCAATTCGGGATTAAATGTTCTTGTAAGCACATCTACTCTCTCAGCTGGTGTTAACTTGTAAAATCAAGGTAGTAAAGTGTCAAATAGAATTATAATTACAGACATCATGAGGGGCGGAAAAGAAGTTCCTGTTGCAGAGCTGAAGCAAATGATTGGAAGAGGCGGAAGAAAACAGAACGAAGAAGTTGCATATGCAGATGTAGTTCTGGAAAATGACAGTATTGATTATATAAAGGAGAAGATAGATTCGGATGAGGATTTATTGGTAAACTCTCAAATAAATACGGTTGATGAGCTTTCATTTCACATAGTTGCAGACATCGAAAATGGATTCATCAGAACTGTCAAAGATATAGAAGAATGGTATTCGCGAAGTTTTAGTTTTTTCCAAGGAGAGGAATTAAACTTGAAGAATTTGTTAGAGTTTCTAGTGGGGTTGGGCGCTATAAAGTTAAATGGTGACAGAGTTTCAAATGCTAATTTGGGAAGAATAGCCGCTAAATTCTATTTTACTCCTAATGTCGTATATAGTTGGAAGAAAAACTTCACACTTTTGTTTGAGCAAGGAAGACAGTTCGATGACATATCAACTGTGTGGGCGATGGCGGACGTTCCTGTTCAAAAGTCATGGTATAATGTTAAAAATGATCTAGGTGTAATATCTGACTTTAAGTCAAATGTTGATGCGGGAGGGTTTGAGTGGGAACATTCAAACAATGTAAGTGCTTTTCCATATTGGACTTTGATAGGAGGTCCAAGGATAAAGTCTGCGGGAGGAGTGATGGGAGATCTAAAAAAGAACTATGGAAGAATGCATCAAGCTTTAATGCATTTGGATAAGTACTGTGCCAAGTGGGGTATGGCTGATTTCTTTGAAGAGTTGAATGTCAGAGTTAAATATCAAGTAAGTTCGGAATTAGTAGATCTGTGTAATATTGAAGGGGTAGGAAAAAAATTAGCAGAGTGGCTGTATAATATGGACATACATGACATTGATGATATTAGAGAAAATGCTGACAGCATCATCATGATGAGTGACTATGAGCTTAAAGATTTAATAGAGAAAATAATAAAATGAGTTATCCAGAGAGGGCTGTGAGGTCATGCGTAAGAGCAATGAAGCTGGGTATGGTTTCCCTTAGGCATGTTAGAAATATTTTAAAATGCAGAAGTGTTGATGTTACAAGTGTAGAGCAGTTCCTCAATGATAAAAATGATTTTATTAGAAAGTATGCAGTTGAGATAATAGGCCAAAAGGGAAATTCAACTCTTCTGGTAGACATGGCTCTAAGAGAGAATGACAAACAGGTCTTATTGGCAATAATGACTCAGTTGTCAAAGAGCAAAGAAGCATTAGAGGAAGTGGCTGTTTTGTTGGATTCTGAGGACTCTTACATAAAGTCAAGTGCAGTTGATATGTTTAGAAGGGCTAATAGGTCGGATTGTTTGTTTCCATTGCTGTTTGGCGATGATGAAGAATTAATTGAAAGAATAAGAAAATACATTGAGGAAGATGATGGGAGAAATTGAAAGAGTTCCAGTGCCTAAGGATAGATACTTAATGTTTAAGATGAGGTTGACACAGGATGCGGAAGTGTTTAGGGTGTTGGATGATCCCAATATAGCAAACTGCGTAGACCTTCTGACTAAAGCGGTAGATAGGCATGTGAATGATGCCGTGACGGGAATAGGAAAGAGTAGATTTAAAAGAAAGAGCACGGAAGACAGGGCTCAGTTTATATCATTATTTAAGACCAAATACTATCAGTACTACGACGTCGAGTATAGTGTAAAGATTACGGGTACTGATATGAAGATAATGGGGGGTCTGTCAGGCAAGCTAAAAGAAATAAATTCTTCATTAGAGGAGTATTTAACATGGTGGTTTGATGATTTTTTGCCAAATAATAAAAATATCAAACCACCATGCATTGGTAGTTTGTCTTCAGATCATTGGCTTCAACAGTTTAAGGTTGATAATAGTTCGGTTATAAAAAAGAGAAAGAAGAAAACAGATGACAAGCTTTTATCTTCGAATATTTTGGAAAAAGCAAGAGAATTAATGAGAGTTTATAGAGAGAAGGATAGAGATAGGGCAAAAAAAGAAGAAACAAGGAAAATTAAAGCATTGGCACAGTATATACTAGACTACACGAATCAAAAGATAAGTCTAGAAGATTTCGCGGTAGAGGTTAGAAAAATTGAGAGGAGTTGTTAGAATGGATTTGGCAGATAATATAGAGAGTGCTATGGATTTGATTGCGCAGTCGGATAAGTTTGGAATTAGACTGGAAGATTGTAATCCAAGTATGTTGGATGTAAAGGAGCACGATATAGAGTTGCACCTTAGGATGCAGCCATCTGGAGTGGCTTATTTCGGGAGTATGAAAAAGGCTGCAGATAGAGAATGTGCTAGAATGAAGAGAAGTTATGAGCTTTGGCAGATAGAAAAGAAAAGTGTTGCCAAGGGTAAATTAAAGATGTCGGGTGAAAAATCCACAATATCGGATGTGGAGTCTCATTATGTTATTTCATATAAAGGTGAGATAAGCGATTGGGAAGATAAGGTTGATGCGTCTCAAGAAAGAAGAGACAATATTAACGCTTGGTATGAGGCGTGGCTTCAAAAGTCGCATGCTATAAGAGAATATATTAAAGTTAGAGAAGAGGATATGTATAATGTAAGTGATAGCGTTGGAGTTTCGCAGTCAGGTAGAAATCAAGATTCTACACCTAAGGTTAAAGAGGCTTGGTCAAAGCCATCTGGCGAATCAAATAGAAAGAGCTTTAAAGAAAGAAGTAGAAAGTTTAATGAAAATGATTAGTTTTTTTAAATTGTTGTAAAATTCACTGTATAATATATACGAAAAACAAAACAAAAATAAGCAGAAAGGCGAATAAGAATGGCTAAGAGCAGACTAGAAGAAAAGATGGCAAGATTTCGTAAGAGAAACGAAAAGAGTAACAACAAGAATGATGGGTCTAGAATTAAAGGTATCTTTCATAGCTGGAAAGATGGTGATAATATTATGAGATTTATCGGAGAGTTTTTAGAAGTACGAACTCACTTCATTGCACCCAATTCAAAGATGAAGGCTAAGGGCTTTTGTCCGATGGATAAATTTCAAGGCGAAAACAAGCTTCCTCAGGTTGTCAACTGCGCAAACTGGGATCTAGAGACGGATGAAGAAATTGATGGCGGTTGTGTCATTTGTAAGTTGAATAAGATTTCCAGAGATATCATGTATGGTGGGAATCATGAGGTGGATGAGGAGGATAAAGTATTCCTAGATGACCTTAGAAGAAGTTCTAATGCAAGAGTTGGCCTAAAATGGAATGTTCTTGACAGATCAGATCCTTATGTTTCGAAGGTAGATGACAAAGGAAATGAAGAGCAGGTTATGGGTCTTAAGATTTCATCTGTTGGAATGGAAGCATTTAAAGATATTGATGGTATTTTCGAGCAGCTTCAATTCGATCTGACTGATGCTGAAAAGGGAATTGATATTGCAGTCAATAAGGGTCACAATGGAACAAGGCCAGTTTATTCAGCAAAGGCTGTTCTTGATGGAATGACAATCAAGCAAACTCCTCTAACCGAGGAAGAATTGGAGTTAGTTCCTCATGATTTGCTTTCAATTTGTGGTCGTCAGACAGATCAGAAAGCTATTTTTGAATCATTGAGGTCAGACTTAAAGGCAATGATTGAGGACTACGAGTCAGACGAAGACGAAGACGAAGACGAAGACGAAGACGAGGCGGTTGCTCAAGAAGAACCTGAGGTCGAGGAAGAAGACGAGGAAGAATCTAAGCCTAAGGCCAAATCAAAACGTAAAGCTGTCGAAGAAGACGAAGACGAAGACGAAGACGAAGACGAAGACGAAGACGAAGACGAAGACGATTGGGATGACGACGATGACGACGAAGAGGAAGAAGAGCCTGTTCGCAAGTCTCGTTCAAAAAAAAAGTAATTGAAGAGGAAGGCAGTAAATTCATGGAGAACGATACATGCGATCCAAGTGAGTTTGACTGCTTTGGAGAGATAGAGCCGAAGCATCCAGAGTGTGTTGCATGCGGCGGTAGAAATGCTTGTGCCAAAGAGGCAGGCGTTAATCTGTAAGTCAAGCGAGAGGCTCAAAAGGCCTCTCGCTTTTTAATTCAGTGAGGACAGTATGGGAATAAGAGCGATGGATAAGAAAAAAAAAGAAAGATTGGATAAGATTTGTGGAGCAATAAATAAAACAAAGTCAGAAGCAATTCAGTACATGGGTGGCAATGATCTTAAAATTGAAAGATTTTCAAGTGGTCATCCGAAACTAGATGATGCTTTAGGCGGCGGGTGGCCAATAGGAAGATTTGTAGAACTTTATGGTCCTGAATCAGGTGGTAAAACTACAACATGTCTGCATGCGATAGCAGAGTTTCAAAAAAAATTTCCTTCTGATTTAGTTGCTATGATCGATACGGAGTTTAGTTTTGATCCGGTTTATGCAAGTGCATTGGGCGTAAAGACGGAAGAGTTGTTAGTTTCTCAGCCTGAGTCTGCAGAGGATTCTATGGGTTTGCTAAGAGATCTCATTTCACTTGGGGTTAAACTTATTGTAGTCGATTCGATTGCGGCTATGTGTCCGCAGGCAGAGCTTAATGGAGAAATTGGCGATTCTCACGTTGCGACTTTGGCAAGAGTTATGACTTCTTCAATGAAGATTTTAACGGGTTCGGCGGCAAAGTCTGGAACTACAGTTTTCTGGACTAATCAGATGAGAGAGAAAATTGGTGTTACTTATGGGGCTAAAACTGGCACGCCGGGTGGACGAGCCATTAAGCATCATATGTCTGTCAGAGTTAAAGTGGCAAAGGTCGGAGTTGAAAAGGATGGAGATACTATTGTATCAAGTAAGACAAAAATTAGCGTGGAGAAGAACAAAACAGCGCCACCGTTTAAAGTCGCTGATGTTTCAATAGTATACGGATACGGATTCGACTTAGTAGCTGGAGTGTTTGACATGGCTCTCCAGAAGAAGATAGTCAAGAAGACTGGTGGATGGTTTGCTTACGGAGATACGTTCAAGATTCAGGGAAGGTATAATGTGCTAGAGGAGCTTAGAGAAAATAAAGATCTTTTCAAAGAACTTGAAGCTGCGGTAAATTTAGCTGAGTCAAGTAAGGAGGTTGAGAGTAAGCCTGTTGAAGCCGAAGTAAAGATGAAAAAGGTTAAAAGGAAGACAGAAGAGCCTGTTGTAAGAAAGGCAGTCTCCGAGGGAGACGATGTTAATGTTGGGGTAGATGATGTCTAAGATTAAGAGATTACTGTTAATTGATGGTAATAACTTAGCTCATAGGGTTTACTGGGCCAATAAGAATATGAACCATGGGGGCGAGAATATCGCTTGCCTCTATGGGTTTTTCAAGAGTCTTATTGGTCTTAGGACTAAATATGACAAACAAGATTACATCTGCGTTGTAGCATGGGATTGGGGCGGAAGCAAGAGAAGAAAGAAAGAAGCATCTGATGGTGTTGAGAGCGGAATAATTCCAAGTGGGTATAAAGCAAACAGAGATAAGGGAGAAATTTCTGAGGATCTTGAAAACATATTTACTCAGATGGATCAAATAAGAGAAGGTCTAGAGTTTTGTAAAATACTTCAGGTAAAGATTAAAGGAGTTGAAGCGGATGATGTTATTTATTCTTATGCTTTAAAAAATAAAGAAAGAGGTGGTCAGTCAATAGCAGTTACTTCAGATCAAGATTATTTGCAAATGATAAGCAAAGAAATTAAAGTTTTTGACCCAATGAAGAAAATATTGTGGACGCATTCAAGATTTACTCAAGAGTATGGATTTGAGCCAAATCTTTGGGTAGATTATGGAGCCATGATGGGAGATACGTCGGACAACATTCATGGAGTGGATGGATGGGGTAAAGTGACATCGATGAAGTACGTTCAAGAGCATGGAAGTATAGAAAATATTAGAGAGTTTTTATCGAGGCAGACAAAGCTATCCAAGAGAGAACAAGTTCTTTTAAACTCTAAGGAAAGATTAGATTTGGCTTATTCTTTGAAGAAAATGGATTTTGTTCCAGAGATACCAAAGACAAGATTTTCAAAAGAATATGATACTAAAGATATAATTGATTTCTTTGAGAGTTTTGGATTTAAGACATTAACTAGAGATGCTTGGAAATTGATATGAATAGACCGCCATTTGAATATAGTAATCTAAAAATGAACATGACAAAGGCTCCTGATTTAGAGCATAACAAGTATGAAGGGGAAGTGAACCCAGGAATAACATACTTATACCTTAAGACTTTAAATTCAGGAGATACTGTCTGGGAACCTTTCGCTGGAGTTGATGTTGTTAAGACATTTGCTCTGTGTGATAAGCTTGACATAAACCTTGTGGCATATGACATAGCCGCAACGGACAGCAGGGCTTGGAGGTTAAACTCTCTTAAGATATGTCCAGATGATTTTCAAGGAGTAGTCTTTCATCCTTCTTATTTTGGATCAGATCCATTTTCTTCAAGTCAAGAAGAACTCGCTTTAAATTCTAGCTTGAATAAGTACAAAGAAGAGCTAGAGAAGTGCGTTAAGCTGGCTTCTAGGGCCAAGTCTGTTTGTATTGTTGGAAGAACGTATAAACATCAGAAGGAAACTATTTATTTAGACTGGATATATGCGGAGCTTTTTATGAAATATGGATTTAAAGTAAAAAAGATGATAAGTAGTATGCCGGATGTTGGAGTGATATTAGAAAGATGAACATAGAAGTGAAAAATTGGTCTTCTGGAAGTAGTTGGAAGACGACTGTTAAAAACTTTGGCTCGCAGCATTTTAGAGATAAGGCCATGGGAAGGTTTTTAGATGTTCTAGTAGATAAAGGTATTATGGGAGAAAAGATCTCTCTTATGTGTTTGACAAAGAAATAGAGATTAAAAGATTAGCGCCAAATGGATGTTTAAAAGTATGGGAGATAAAATGAAGATTGGAATAATGGGAAGTGGTGGATCTGGGAAGACAATAACAGGATTCAAGCTTGCGGATGAGCTAGACTGTGAATTTCTAGCTTCTAGGTCGATAACTTCGGGAATTTTAAAAAGAGATAGCTATGATCATGGAGTTCAGGTAGAAAAATTTATAGCTCAAGGCCAGCGGCAAAAAGAAATAATGAATCTGTTAATTGATAGAGAGCTGAATCATTCTAGTTTCATAACAGATAGGACTTCGATTGATGTTGCAACATACGCCTTAGTAGAAATGAAAGATTCTGATTCAAAGGGATTGAGTGACATATTGGAAGAGTGTAGGGAACATGCCAAAAGTTACACTCACTTGTTCGTTTGTCCTTGGGCCGGAATTGATTTAAGGAGAAACAACCTTTCAAGAACTATAAATCCTCATTATCAGTTATTAATCCATGAAACTCAGATAGGGTTGCTAGTTGATTGGGGCTTGAATTTTACTATGTTGGAGAAGAACAGCAAGATTGGTTCAGATTTAAATGTTGAGAAAAGAATTGAAGAGATAAAAAAATCTTTATAAAAAATCCTTAGGTAAAAGGAGATTTTATGAAACAGCCATTAAGAAATAGAAGGGATTATGGATATAATGATCTTGAAGAAGAGTTAGAGAAGAGAAAAAAAGAATCGGTTAACAAATATCTCAATGTGTCGCCTACTGAGTTGAAGCGGAAAATTGAAAATACAAAAGATAAAAATAAGAAGAAAGAATTGGAAAAGGCTTTGTCATACTGGAGAAAAACAGTTCCAGGTCCATTTAGAGGCCAGCTTAATGCCGCTAAAGAGTTGTTGGAGATAGCCAAGATAATTTCTTCTTTATAAGGAGATATATGAGAGGATTATTTTATACAGATATTCATGTTTCAGGCCAAACGCCAAGAAACAGGATAGATGATTATCCCAGAGCAATAATTGAGAAATTAAGAGAAACTTATAAGATAGCATTAGATAAAAAATGTGATTTCATTTTATTTGGTGGAGATTTCTTTGATACGCACAAAATTTATAGTTATGACATTATGACTGAGGTAATAGAGATAATATCAGCCTCGCCATTAGAAACGTATTGTATAATTGGTCAACATGATTTGAGGGGATACAATCCAAATACATATGATCAATCAGCTTTTGGGTTTGTACAAAAACACTGTAAGAATTTCCATGTAATATGGGAAAGAATGGAAATAGAACAATGCGTTCTTTATCCATGTCATGTTTGGGACGATTTTGATGAAATTGTAAAGATGGACATAGATGATGAGAAGCCAACAATAATGCTTGCTCATCATTTGTTGTCTAAAGATATACATATGTTTGACATAATACAAACTTCAAGCATCGAAAAGTGTGATTTTGATATTGTTCTTTCAGGAGATTTACATACTGGATATGATGTTCACACAATAGATGGTACTTTGTTCGCAAATCCAGGTTCTCTGTGTAGAAAAACTAAAGCTGATAAAGATAGAGATCCAAGAGTTCTTTTGTTTGAAATTAAGAATGGAAAGACAAGAGCTAAATATATAAGCTTAAAATGCTCTGGTGACAGTGAAAAAGTTTTCAGGAAAAGTATTATTGATGATATTTATGAAAAGCCAGAGTTTGACATAGCTGGATTTGCGGATAATGTTAATGACTTAGAATCTGAATCAGTTGATATATTTGACGTGATAGTTAAGTCTGCCAAGGTAAATAAAACTGACAACAAGGTGCTAAATTACATTTTGTCCAAAAGGCTTGATGAATGAGGTATGGTTATAGTTTTAATACTAAGGATTTATTTAGCTTCGATGAATCAAAATTTAAATATTTGGGAAAAAAAGATTACAGTGAAGTTGGGATAAGTGAAATCCACAATGGATCTGTGTTCTTTGATGATGCGACTAAAGAAATACAAAATATAGATGACAACTATGCGTACATGCTAGGCGCGTATTATCTGTCTGGAGCAACTTCAGGCAGATCGATAATTATATTTTCAGATGGAACTACTACGGTTTCATTTGTTGTTATTGACAGCAAAAAAGAAATAAACATAATTCCATTCAACTTGAAAGAATACAATAAGAAAGATATTAACGAGTCTGTTGTTGTATGCGGAAATGTTTGCAATATTCCAAGTCAGGTGGCTGACATCGCGAATGAATTTAAATTTAATCCAATCTACTTCTGTCCAATAATAGATGAACTTTCAGCCTTTGGAGCATTGTTTGTTGGATTGCGGAAGAAATTTTACATGCCTCCCAAGAGAGTTCAGTTCTGGGAAAGAAATATTAAGGAGATAGTAGATGTTCCAGAGTTTATGGAGTTTGATGAAAATCTTCAGGATTACAACGAACCATATGGGAAGTTGGCTTATGCTGTTTGCAAACAGGGAAAGAAATCATTAAATCAAATTAAAAATGGCATTGGAATTTCTCCATTCTATGATAAAGTAATAAGTACTGAGATATTGAGCGATGAGCCTCTTTTTGTTGTTAGTTATGGAGATATGGAGAAATACTTTCCAGATGAGTATATATCAACAAGAGGATTTGCTGCAACGTCAGTCCCGGTGATGTTAAAAAATACTGATAGTTTTAAAAAAGACAGCAAGTATGATATGGACAGTGTGAAGATATTTGCTGTTGTTAGCGAATATAGTGATGCTTTAGTTTTCTTTAATTTTGGACATGCAATGGCAGGAACTAAGATTGTTTCATCGTATGATTCAAGATTATTAAAGTTGGAAAAAATAAATTTAGTATATAGATATAATAAATCATACAGAGTTACTGAAGAGAGATACGAGAATGGAATTAATTGAATTATATAAAAGAAGTTCAACACCGTCAGAAGAGCAAATAATATTTCCTAAGGATATATTGTTTATAGTTCCCAATAGAGATTTTGATGTACAGCAATATTTGGATGAGTTTCAAATATCTAAATATGAAATATGCAAGACATGGCCTAAGAAAGGTCTGTCAATGCCAAAAGAAGTAAAGGCACTGTCTCCAAGAATAACGATTCAACTTGAAAAGAAGTTTACGGATAAACTGCCTTTCATCTCAGGTTATAATTCTATTAGTGAAAAGCTTAAAAAGAGAGTTCTTAGATCAGCGGCAGATTCTTTCGTTAATTTTCATCATCATACTGATTTTAGTGTTCGTGATGGTCTTGGGACTGTAGAACAGCTAAGTGACTTGTTGATACAGCAAAGAAGATCATATTGTTGCGTTACTGATCATGGAAGTATAGGCGGATGGATTAAACAGTATACAACTTGCAAGAAAAGTAATATAAAGCCGATTTTCGGATGCGAGCTCTACATTGGACATTACAGAGGCGATGATCCAGAGTTGAAAAAAGCAAACAGAAGTGCAAACCACTTAACAACATTTGCAAACACCCAAGAAGGTTTTTACAATCTGATAAAAATCCACAATGATGCGCAGCTGAATGGATTTTATTATTCTCCAAGAGCTGACAAACAGTATATAAAGGAAAATGCAAAAGGCATTATTGGCCTTTCTGGGTGCCTTATGGGAGAAATATCTAAGGCATTAAATGATGATAACGTTGACAAGGCAGAAGAGATATATCATTTTTATAAGGATTGCTTTGATGATTTTTATATTGAATTGCCAATGATTGAGTTTAAAATGCAAGTCGATACAAATAAAAAGCTTATTAATTTCGCTAGACATGTCGATGCTCCTATGGTTGTAAGCTGTGATTCTCACTATACAAGACCAGAGCATGCAGAAACTCATGACTTGTTAATGCTTATAAGAGATGGCAAGACTGTTGATGATAAGATTGCAACTCCAGAAGAGGTTTGGCAGTTTGACGTTAGAAATTTATATTATAAGAATGCAGAAGAAATGAGACAATTGCATGATGAAGGGTTTATAACTCAGTCTGGAGAGCATCATCACTACAAAGATGAGATTTTTACAAAAGAAGTTTTTAATGACGCAATGGCGAATACTCACAAATTAGCAGTTTCGGTTGAAGACATTGAACTTGACTCTGCTGTTAAGTTGCCGAAGTTATATGGAAATAGTGCAGATATACTTAAGAATAAGGTTAGAGAGGGAATAGCAGAGAAAAGGATAAACAAGAAGAGTAACTATAAGGAATATAAAAAGAGAGCTAAGTTTGAGCTTAAGATAATAGATGAGCTTGGATGGAATGACTACTTCTTAGTTATGGATAAAATCGTACAGGACACGATAGAGAATCATGGAGAATGGTCTGTAGGCTACGGGCGTGGAAGCGCTGCTGGCTCTTTGGTATCTTACTGTCTTGGATTGACAGATGTAGATCCGCTGCCTCATGATTTGCTTTTTGAAAGATTTTTAGATTATTCTCGATCAGATCCTCCAGATATTGATACGGATTTTGATCCTAGAATAAGAGATAAAGTTAAAGAAGATATCGTAAAAGAATTTGGTGAAGAAAAAACATGCTCAATAGGCAGTTATATGCTTTATAAAACAAGAGCTGTTATTCTTGATGTTGCGCGGGCTTTGGCTTTAGATGTATCTGAGGCAAACATGGTAACAAAGAAAATGGACCCTCTTTCAAAAATATCTGTAGAGGATGAATCGGGTGAGTCGGACACAAAGACTATTGACAATATGACATTTGATGAACTTTGTCATGAGTTCGGAGAATTGGATCAATATCTTGAGAGATATCCAGAGGTAAGAATGCATGCAGAAGTTATTAGAAATCAAGTTAAGAATATGTCAACTCATGCAGGAGGTATGATAATTTCAGATCTCAATCTTCAGGGTAAGATTCCTGTTTTTAGAGATTCTAAATCGGGAAGAGTTGTATCTGCTTGGGCGGAGGGAATGGCAACCCACGAATTGAGTCGTGTTGGATTGGTTAAGTTTGACTTGTTAGGTTTAAAGAATCTATCTATAATATCTGATTGTATAGATTTCATTGAGGAAAACAAGGGAAAAAAAATAAAAAGAGCCGACATTCCTCTTAATGACAGAGATGCTATAAAGTTTGGTTCTCAGAACGATCTCGTGGGGATATTTCAGTTTGAGAGTCCTGAGACAAAGCCAATTGCGGATGCAGTAATGATGGAAAGTATTAATGACATAGCGGCTGTTACTTCATTAATTAGACCGGGTCCTAAGAATATGGGAATGCATATGGAGTATGCACGCAGAAAACATGGAGAGAAGTTTGAAATGTTGCCAGGTTGCGAGGATATATTAGGTCAAACTTATGGAGTAATGGTTTATCAAGAGCAGATGATGCTGTTGTCTCAGAAGCTGGCAGGATTTACAAAAGGGGAAGCAAATCAGCTTCGAAAGGCATGCGGTAAGAAAATTCCAGAGTTGGTTGCAGAGATGAGGATAAAGTTTAACAATGGGTGTGCAGAAGTAGGACTAATAGATGAGGGAAAATCAGATAAAATATTTGACTTGATAGAGTCTTTTGCCGCATATGCCTTTAACAAGTCGCACGCAATAACATATGGAGCTATAACTTCAGCAGAGCTGTGGCTCAAGTATTATTATCCTACTGAATATATAGCCTCCCTGCTTAACAACACTCCTCCTGCCAAGAAGACAAGAACTTCCAATGCTGTTGTTGAATATATAAACTATGCAAGAAGGAGAGGGATTAAAGTACTTCCTCCGTGTGTGAATAAAAGTGGTGAGAAGTTCAGAATTGAAAAGGGAGCCATAAGGTTTGCATTGGGCCATATTAAGATGGTAGGAAACTCTTCTGGCACAATAGAAGCTTCAAGAGATGAAGATGCATTAGATAAAGAAGGGAATGTTGTTGGTCACAAAGGAGATTATAAAGATGTCGAAGACTTTTTTAATCGTGTGAATAAGAGGAAGGTGAACAAAAGAGTAATGGAAAGCCTTATATCATCGGGTTCTTTTGCTTGTTTTGGACAAAAGCAGGAAATTATGGAACAATACATTAAGCTAAGAAAGAATAAGAAAGATATTGTCGAGGAAAGATCCGAACAGAAGTGGGATGATGCGGAAAGGGATGCTCTTAATATGGTGCTAAGCAAGCCGCCTTTGTTGGATTCTTATGAGGATATGATACAAGAAGAGAAGTGGTGCAGAATAGGTGATTTAAAGTATAAAAAGAGAGTATTTGCATTCGGAAGAATTGTAGACATAAAGCATAAAGTATCAAAAGCTGGTAATCAGATGTATTTGGTAGATTTAACAGATGATATTGATACTGTTACATTCTTTGTTTTTGCAAAGGCAATGACTCAGTTTGTTAAAGAGTGCAAAAAGGGTTATATTGTTGCAGTGCCTTTGGATAAGTTTGATGACGGCGATGCTAGATTCTATAATGTTTATAAGAATTGTATAATTATAAAAAGATAAGGGATATGCTATGATTGAGAAAGGAATGAAACTATTAGCTCACACGAAAACTGTTAATGATGTATTTGGAGATGTTGTGTGGGAAGTGGATAGTGTTTATAGGGATAAAGTTAAGCTGACGATGCTTGGAGGTGAGGGTCCAGCTGCAAGAAGTGGATATTCCGTTCAAGATTCCATGTTTAATATAGAAAAGGATATCAAGGCCAACAAAGTAAAGATTATCGACGAGGATAGTTCAGAAAAATTAGTTAAAAGTTACAATAGAAGTGGACCTGGTGCTCCGGGTGGAATGGAAGTAGATTATTAAGGTTGAAGTATGAATTTAAATGATTATGTAAAATTGGCAGTTAAGACAGAAAGTATTGTAGATGAGATAAAAGTAAATACAAGATTAAACCATGGAGTGATTGGTCTTATTACCGAAGTGGGCGAATTAATGGAGCCATTTACGGACAGTGAAAACGGGCCTTGGGTTCACATTGTAAATATCAAAGAAGAAGTTGGTGATATTCTATGGTACTTGGCAATAATAATGGATGAACTTTCTTTAAACTATGACGATTTAAATGAGATGGAAGTAGGTTGTTATACTTGCGATTACTATATGAATAGCTTAGTTATTGAGTCATCAAGGCTTCTGGATGATATGAAGAAGCACATATACTACAGCAATGATCTTGATTATAACTTACTGGAAAGCAGGATTGCTATAGTAGTGTATATTTTAAGAGGAATCTCAAAGCAGCTTGAGTTTACTTTAGAAGAAGTTGCTGAAACTAATATTAATAAGTTGAAGTCTAGATATCCTAATAAGTTCACGTCGGAGAATGCTCTCAATAGAGATCTCGATGCTGAGTACAAAATATTAAAAGGTGAGTAAATGTCATATTTACAAAGTTTCCCATTTACTGAAGATGATGTAAGAAAATATCTTTGTGGTAAAAAATTAGTTTTATCTAAGATTAAATTAAAGGATGATAACTTAGTATATCCAGAAGGAATGATAACGCTTGAGAGCGATGGGTGTGTATCGGGATCTTTCAGTGGAAAGTGGTATATAGAAAATAATTGTTTAGCTTTCTATAATGATAAAGATGAATATTCGTTTAAAATAGATTCTTTGTCAACAAACAAGGCATTGTTCTATTGTGGCGAAGATTCTAGAGTGTTGGATGAAGGCTATAAGATTAAAAACATTTTAAGTTTTTATCAACCCGTGTCAGAGTCTGAGAAGAAGATTAAGTTTGTGATATCAAGCACATATGCTTATTACGAATTAACTTTGAAAAAGTTAATTAAATCTTTAAAAAGAAATAAAATTAGTGCAGATGATATTGTGATAAGTGTAGGAAATTCTCCAGAAGAGAAGAAAGAAGAGTTTATGGGAGTGGAAATACATTTTGCCACGCATAATGCTCTTGAATACGGCGGATTGGTGCATTCTCTAGAAAATGACTTGGGCGATGTTGATTATGTGTTTTTACTTCAAGATACAGTAGAGGCGGATACTAATTTCATGGACATCGTCAATAATATAGATGTTAGTCTGAAGAATGATATAATTCTAATTTCAGGGATAAACACTGGAAATATGGGATTATATGAGTATGAGTTCTTAAAGAAGAATGAGGACTTCATAATGTCTTTAAAAAACATTGGCAATGAGAAGAGATTTAAGAGAAAAGAAAGTGATCATGATAAGGTGTTCATGAGAGAGGTTCCTTTCTTAGGAACTTTAAATGGAGATAACAACAAAGGGAATAAGGTTGTTGTTGAAAAGAGAGATGTGTACGGAACTGGAGTTGTAAGAGAAGTTATTCATCTTGTTGATTGCGGCCTGTATAAGTTTAGATCCGTAGGCGATGTCAAAAAACCATGAGTAGAAGGCAAATAATAAGAATTTACACGATAGGTGAAACGGAAGTACCTGTTGATATTACTTTCGTTGTTAAGCCTAGAATTGATTATAGTATAGAAAGTGGCGTAAGTGGCAGCGTTGTTAAGACGGGGATATTTTTTCCAGACCATGATCAAAAAAATATAGATTTCGATGTATATTATGTTAGAAGTGACTATATTCCAATAAAAGCCTTCTTGATGGATCATGAGTTGGTAGTCTTGATGATGTTTGATTCAAATAAGACTTTCAAGCTGTCTACTGAAGTCCCATTGGCAAGTGTAAAAATAAAAAACTATGATCGTATTGCTTTTGTGGATGCGAAAAAAGATAACATTAAATTTAAAACAAATGAAGTAGATATAAATGAAGATAGCAATACGGACAGTAATCCCAAGCCTAGAATCTAATTTTATAGCTTCTTTGTTTCCAAAATATTCAGTAGATGTATTAAGTCCTTGGAATATGGGGCTTAATACATCTTACGATGTTGTATTCTCTATTGGCCCAACGGGCAAATTCATAAACTCAGCTTTTAACATTTTAATGGTATATGGCGATTCTTCTATTTATGAAGTAGATGACTATGATATGATAGTTGTTACAAATAATAAGGCTTTAAGGAATTGCAGAGAAAGATTTGGAGATAGGAAGTATTTAGTTATAGATCCTCCAGTTCTCAGTGTAAGCGCTGGAAAAAGGAGGTTGTCTGAAAAGAATAATTTATATATTAACTATTCAATAAATACTGATTTATATTTTCGAGTTAAGGGGTTGAATAGAGCGTATAGGAGTTGGTCACAAGGATCTTCTGACATATTCAATTCAAATAACTTTAATACTTATGTTAGAAATGGTGCTGTTGGATATTATGATGGCGAGTATGATGATGGATACAATTTGCAAGTAAAGAGGCATTTGTCTCTTGGTGGTCAAGTGGTCGTAAACAGTCCCAGTGAAGAAGTTCTTGGAGATTTGATAAAGTATGTAAACAAGAATGTAGATGCGTCTGAGGCTATGCCAGATTCGCTTAAAGCGGCAGGAAGGAAAATAGACTTCAAGTATCAAGAAGAAGAGTATGGAAAAAAGATTAAAGAATTACTATATTACCTTTAAATGGGAGATTGTTAGATGTCAGAGTTGCCTATAGTGTGTGTTTTTGGAGTTAAGAGTGTTGGCTTGAGGTCGTCGGTTAATTATCCTGATTTTGAGACTGGAGATTTAGATTGTCGTTGCTACTTTAATGATGACAATTTAGAAGAGATATTGGCCGAGGATAAACCAAATGTTATTGTAACTGTTGGAATTCCAAGTGACTTTCCAAATTTAATGAAAAGTTCAAACGACATAAGCGAAAAATGGATTAACTTTTCCAATACGGATGATTTAAATAAAATGGGATCATCTGCGTTCTACTGTTTTATGTCAAATACACTGAAGCCTAAGAAATTAAAGCCAAAGGTTTCAATAATAACTCCAACGTATAATACAATTAATTTAGATCTACCTTATAAATCCCTTTTGAATCAAACGTATAAAAACTGGGAGTGGGTTGTATTTGATGATAGCAATGACAATGATGTTACTTTTAATAAAATAAAAGAAATAGCAAGAAAAGACCACAGAGTGTCAGTTTATAAGTCTGATAAGAACTCAGGGGTCATAGGGGATGTTAAATATAGAGCATGCGCCCTGTCAGAGGGCGATATATTAGTCGAGTTGGATCATGATGACGAGCTGACAAGTTATGCTCTGATGGAGATAGTTAATGCATTTGATAAAAATCCACAGGCGGGATTTGTATATACTGACTTCGCAGAAGTACATGCAGATGGGTCTCCAGTTAGCTACGGAGACAGTTGGGGGCATGGGTATGGGTCTTATAAGAAAGTGAAAATTGGGAGTAAAATTTACAATTCCGCTCAGGCTCCTAATATAAATCCTAAAACAATTAGACATATAGTGGCTTGTCCTAATCATGCCAGATGCTGGAAGAGAGATTTCTACTTTGAAATAGGTGGTCATAATAGGAAGATACACGTGGCTGATGACTATGAGCTGATGATTAGAACGTTTTTAAATACGAGAATGGTTAGAGTTCCAAAGTTGTGCTACATTCAGCATAGAGGCGATGAGAATGTTTCAAACACTCATAAGATAAGAAACAAAGAAATTCAAAGGTTGGTGAGAAGTTTTTCAGAGTGGTATGATAAAGACATACATAATAGACTGGTGGATCTTGGAATAGATGATTACATGTATAAGAAGGGCGAGAGTACCTTTTGGAAGCTGGATATAGAGCCAAACCCTGAGATAGAGCAACACTGTACAATCATAATGGGGAAGTAGGAAATGAAGAAGGTGGCTGTCTACCTGCATCGGAAATGTTATTCATCATATGTCGTTGGGGTAATTAATGAGTTGTGTGGTATTTATCGTTTTGCAAATGTGTTTGAGTATGACTCGCGGTCATCCTCGAAAGATAAAAAGGGAAGATATAGAGATTTCAACAAGGACATCGGGTTTAAGGATGGGATTAATATATTTAGGAATGCAAATGTAAACAAAGGAATACTGGATAAGACTGTTAAGGGCTTTCATATTGTTAGAGATCCAAGGGGTATGTTGGCGTCAGCTGCACATTCTCATAAGTACGATAAAAATGAAAAGGGTTGGCCAGGTTTGTCGGGTTTTAAAGAGGCAATAAAAGATTTAAGCATAGGGAGAATAGTCAGAAAAGAATTGACCTTTATGGGAGTTTTTTTGGAAGACATGAGAGAGTGGAGCCCTGTTGAAAATGTTACAACTTTGAAAGCAGAAGAATTGAAAGCTGTAGACTTTCTTAGGATTTTCAAAAGTGTGGGTCTGAATGTTGATATTGGATTGATTGAATTGATAATGGACAAAAATTCTATTGAAAGGGTGAAAGAAGAGAAAAGGGGAATGTGGAAAGACCATTTCAGCAGGCTGATTAGATATGAGTTTCAAAAAAAATATGGAAGATTGATAAGTCTATATGGATACGAAAACTTTAATTAAAAAGAGGATAGGTAAATGTTTGAATTTAAGAAAGATTGGATGTATGAAAAGGATAAAGAGAAATTTAATCAGTGGAAAAAGTATTATGAAATTAAACATAAGATAGCTTCTGACATAAAGCCAAAAGTGGTAGCGGAAATAGGAGTTAGAGCTGGATATAGTGCAAAATGTTTTTTAGAATGTGCATCGGATGCGAAGTTTTATGGGTTTGATTACTATGTTCACAAATGGGCGAATGGCTTTAATAATGACGAATTGCATAAGCATGCGTTGAAGTTGTTAAATGAGTATGATTGTACAATTAAAAAAGTAAACACTCAAGAAGAGGATGGTTTAGGAATTAATGATGTAGATTTATTTCATATAGATGGAGATCACAGTTTTAAGGGTGCTTATCATGATTTAAAAATAGCTTTGCCAGCATTGTCAAAAGACGGTTATATTTTAGTGGATGATATTGATTATGTGAAAAGTGTAAAAAAAGCAGCTGATAGCTTTGTTGAAGATTATGATTTGAATTGTGAGTATATTAAGTCGCTAAGAGGTGAGTACTTGATATGGAGAAAGTAACAACTTTAATCGCAAGAAAAGAGACAGTATGATGAGTGGAGAATATGAAATTGATAAGTGTGGCGTTATTCATCAAGTGGAATATGAAAAGTTTAATTACGATAGTGAATATATAGATACTTATAGAAACTTTGGAGTTTCGCAGGATATGATGTCTCACTTAAGGTTGGGATTTTTAATGGGAGCTATGAAGAGAAAGCCCGCCAGTATTATAGATGTTGGTTTCGGAGATGGAAATTTCATTAAGACATGCTTAAAGGCTGGAATAGAATCATATGGGGCGGATATAGCTGGAGTGGAAATTCCAGAAGGTGCGCATTTTATTGATGATTTTATTAACTGTGGAAAGAGTTTTGATGTAATCAGTTTCTTCGATTCTTTGGAGCACTTTGAAGATATAGATTTTATAGATAAGTTAGATGTAAACTATTTGATAATTTCTGTCCCTTGCGTTCCAACAAGGGATACTGAATCTTCCATATTTATGGACTGGAAACATCGCAAGCCGAATGAGCACTTGCATCATTTTGATTCAATATCATTGAGGTCTTTCATGTTAGACAGAGGGTACTTGTTTAAATCGTTGAGCAATCCAGAAGATGTGATAAGAAGGGATGGAAATGTGGATGTGAACATTATTACAGGAGTTTTTCAAAAGAGGGATAGGCAAAATGGATAAGTTTTTAATTTTTGCAGATGGAAGAACGGGTTCTTCAAACTTAGCTAAAATATTGAGAAAGCTGCATGGGGATGTTTCATTGGAGCCGTTTAATGGTAAGCATGGAGTTAATAAATCAAGAGAAGATTGCATCTCTAATTTCATGTCATATTTGAATGGTAATGATGTTATTGGAGTTAAGCATATATCTGCTCAGCTGAGTCATCTGTTTAACTTAAGGTTGATAAAAGGGTTTGACAAAATAATTTTCCTTTACAGGGAAAATGTATTGCAGCAGGCAATAAGCTGGGCAATCAGTCAGAAAACAGGCGACTGGTATAATAAAGAAAGAATAATGAATTCTATTTACAAGGCAAAAGATGTAGGATACAATGATGTAATTAACTTGGTGAATAGTATAATTGGAAGAAGAGATGTCTATAAGGGGTACTTTGAAGATTCCAACTGTCTTGTAGTGAAGTACGAAGATCTCTATAATAATAAAGTTGATGAGCTAAACAGGGTGCTAAAGTACTTAGGGTATCCAGAGTATGAGATGCAAGATGAAGAAGTTAATCACATGTTGTTTGGCGCTAAAATAAATAGCACGGAGACTTATAAGACACTTAAGTGCTATCCTCAGTTGAAGATGATTGGAAGTAAATTAATTGGAACGTTGGAATGAAGAAGATATTATTTTGCATTGGGGAAGGCATTGGCAATATTGCTCAAATGGTGCCTTCCTTTTTGTACTTAAGGAGAAAGTACAAGGATCGTCATATTTCCGTTATTAATGTATATCCAAGTTGGTCGAAAGAAGCGCGTTTATTCTTTGAGCCATTTGCAGATGAATATTTAAACGATGATCATAAAGACTTTGGAGGCTATGAAGGAATGTTTGTGCCTCCGGTATTGAGTTGGATAAAAAAGATTCCTTTGCCTGTTTTAAATAAGGCAAATATAGACATACACAGCAAGGGGTCAATATCTGAAGTGGAGGCAAACTTTAAGATAATTGGAGATGATTATAGAGATTATGAGTTTTGTGATTTTGGAGGGTTGTTTGAGGACGAGTATAAGTGCAGTCATAAATTTCCTGATATAATTATTCACAATGGATTCTCTAAAGTAGTTAAAGATAAGTGGTATGCTAAAAGCTATCCACATTTCAGTAAGATAGTTGATCTTGCAGGTAAAGCTGGATATTCAATAGGTTCTATAGGATCTAAGGATGAATATATAGAAGGAACAGAAGATTTGACAGGCCTAGATCTGAGGGGGAGTATAGAAGTGTTGAAAAATGCAAAGCATTTGCTATGTACTGCAACATCGACTTTCCATTTGGCCAACATGGTAGGGTGTGAAAATACAGGAGTTTGGACATTTAATGGCGTTAAAAAGAATTTTGACAGAAGATTTCATAGATTTAGCCAAATAGCGAGATTAGATTTGGAATGTTCTCCTTGTCAGCACAAAGGTGATGATTTTTGGGTTAAAAACAAACCAGTTTGCAATTGGGCTTGTAGGGATATTGATCCTCATCAATTGTTTAATACGGTTGATATTTCAATTAAAAAGAAAGAAAATGAAACTTTGGACAACTCAGCCGTAGTGTTCATACCCCAAAGGAATGCTGCTTCGTTTGTTGAGAAATGTTTAGATTCAGTGTTGGAGCAAGATTATAAGGATTTAGGTATTATTTTTATCGATGATAGCTCCGAGGATAACACCGTTGATTTAGCTTTGAATAAGCTCAATGGAAGGGCTGATGTTGTTTTTAAAATTAACAACTCAAGGCAGCCTAAGATAATATCAATAAAGCAGGCTGTGTCTGAAATATGCGTTAATCCGAAGTCTGCTATATTTTGGTTGGATGGTGATGATTGGCTTATGGAAAAAACAGCCATCTCGGAAATGATGTCTTGCCATGAAGAATATGACATAGTTTGGTCTCAATTCTACCATAAGGGATTGCAAAAAACAGGATGTTGTGGCCCACTTCAGGGAGGAGATCATAGGAAGAATCTTTGGAGGTCTTCTGCTATGAGATCTTTCAAGAAGCATTTGTTCGATAGAATAGAAGATCATTCATTCAGAAATGGCAGTGAATATCTAGAGAGCGCGATTGATATGGCTATGATGTTTCCTATGATAGAGATGGCTGGCCGTGAAAAGTGTTATTATTTGGATAGAGTTTTCTATTTTTACAATACGACTCCAAATTGCATGCATGGAACTCGCCAAGGAGCAATTACGCAAAAGAACAATGAAATGATTGTCAGGGGAAAGAAACCATATGGGATGATAAATGATTGCAAAATATCAGTCGTCATTCCTTGCTATAATCAGTCTTCATTTCTGGAAAGATCGGTTTCAAGTGTTGTTTCTCAGAGTTTTAAAGATTATGAGATAATAATAGTCAACGATGGAAGTACGGATAATTGTGTTAGTGTTGTTAAGGGTTTGCAGAAAAGATTTCATAAAGAAAAAATTATTTTAATAGATCAAAATAACATGGGGTTGAGTTCTGCTAGAAATGCAGGAATAGAAGCAGCGGGTTCCGAATGGATACTGCCACTTGATGCTGATGATTATATTAGACCTAAAATGTTAGAGCTTTGTTATAAAAAGGCGAATGATAAAAAAGCTGATATTGTTTATACAGACGTATATCTTTTGAAAGAACAATTAAATCATAATATGAAATTGGAAATGGACTTAATCATATTCAAAAGAAATTGCTTAGTGTGTACATCTTTATTTAAAAAGAGTCTATGGAAAGAAGTAGGCGGATATGATGAAAAAATGAAAGATGGATATGAAGATTGGGATTTTTGGTTGTCTTGCATAGAAAAAGATGCCGTATTCGAAAAGCAAGATGGATATCTGTTTGTTTATGACAATACAAGGGAGTCAATGCTCTCAAATGCTTACAGAAATCATGATAGTCTTTTAAGTACGTTGAAGAGCAATCACCCTAAAATGGTTCCTGCGGGAGAAAGGACGCTGTCTGTGATAATGTCTTCGTATAATCAGCTAAACAGCCTTAAGTACGCCTTAAAATCGATTGAGAAGCAAAATATAAGACCTTTAGAGGTGATAGTGTCGGATGATGGATCTACAGATGGAACAATAGAGTGGCTGGATTCGAAATATTGTAGTTTTAGCTTTGAGGTAAGATACATAACTAGAGAGCACAATGGGTATGGCTTGGCTACAATTCACAATGAGGCGGTAAGCTTTGCAAAGGGTAGGCGTATACTTTTTACAAATGGCGATGTTATGCATAGTCCGAACTCAATAAAGGGTCATGCCGAACTAGATGACTCTGTAATAGGGGGAGGGATTATAGATGGAATAAGAATGTCAGGAGTTGATTTCTTAACTTTGGAAATGCTAGATGATTTTGCCGACATTAAAGATCTAAGGAGTAAACATCCATCTCCAAGGAATAATTACAGTTTTATAAATGGGAAAACAACACCTCTTGGAATATGGGGAGGCAATTTTTCAGTATCATTTAAAAAATTTAAAGAAGTAAATGGATATGATGTTGAATTTAATAAAGCGTATGGAGCTGAAGACGCAGATCTCGCTGAAAGGATAATTAAAGTGGGAGGAAATATTAAATGGATAAATCAATCATTGGGTGTTCATATAGATCACGACAGAAAAGTATATATTAAGTCGCAAGAAGGGAGTAAAAAGTACTATGAGAGAAAAAAAGAAAACAGATAGCTCTACGGATGCCGAGGATTATTCAATTGGAGATATGATGGAGGAAGGGTTGATACTGGGAATATCTAAAGGAGTTGGACGTTATTATTTCATGGTTAAAGAGAGAAGTTGTTTTACGATTCTGTCAATGGCTTCAAAGTGTAAGACTCATCCATCATTAGCTCGTAATATTCCTGAAAAATGCATGGATGAATTGATTTATTTCCTTGAAACGTTTAAAGAAAGTAGATAAATTGCAATTAACTTTGCATTACGGCTGGAATTCTTAATTTTTGCACTAATATTAAAGCGTAAAAATTAAGGATGACAACTATGAATGCAGTAAATAAAAAGAATACAAAGAATACAAAGAATGCAAAGAATACAAAGAATACAAAGAATGTAGAAGTAATGGCAGGAGATTTGTCAAAAAGATTGATTTACTTGTCAGTTTCATTGAATATCTCCGAAACAAAACTTATAGAAGAAATATCTCTTCTGACGAATGAAAGTTTTTCACGATATCACTTGGCTTCGTGGAAGGATCGTGGGGACAAAATGGTAAAGCCAAGTAAAGTGTCGCAGATGGACTTTTACTTTAAAACAAAAGGACTTTCTCTTCTAAAGTCATCTATAGAAGAATTTAAAAGAAGTGTTGATGAATGCGTTAAGGATTCACTGGGTCAGGGTAAAGACTTTCATAAAAGTAATGATGAAGAGTATCATCCTCATACTATAGTTATAGATTCATTTGATGATTTAAAGATGGCCGAGGTAAAGGTGAAAGAAGATAACATGTCCAGCAATGATTTCTTAGCTATCATGTTTAAAAATCTTTTAGGTGCAACCTCGGAAGATTTTGAAAAGATGATAGCAGGACATTTGAAACTGACAGAGGTATATAGTTGCGTACAAAACCTGAGATCCGCTGGAGGTGAGTAATGGCTTATAGTGTGGCAAATACTCAGAAAAAGCATACTGTATTCAAAAAAGCATTATTGAAGGTTATGGCATCAAAGGATAAGTCGAAGAGGTTTACATATATAGATTGCAACTCAGGAGCAGGTATCGGGTATCTACTTTTCAATTCTTACGTTAGAGATGAGAAGATTGTAAATAGTTCTTTTGAAGTCATAAACGAATGTGTACGGCAAAAAAGAAATGCATCTGTTTATTTAATAGATATAAATAAAGAAGTAACATCTAATTTAAAAGAAAATTTGAAATCTTACTACAGTAATCATAACGTAGAAGAGAGAGGATCGCGTTTTATTATTAAAAATAACGATTTTGAAATATCAGTTGTTGTTTTTTCTGAGAGCAATGTCAAGGCGAGTAAGAAAATAAGAGATATGATTGGAGCAGAAGATGTTGGATTGGTTTATGCAGATCCCATTGGAGGTGTTCAAAACTCGGAAAAATGCTTTAACTGTTTTGACGAATTTCATGGGTTGGACTTGCTTGCTCATTACTCTGAGGTAAATAAAGATAGAACTTATCACAGGGACTCAGGATGCAGGACAATGAATGATGTTGAGAGAGATGCAAAAAGAAAATACAAGTTTACAACAGGTATAATATCAAAAGCGTCTCAAAATTATGCCTTTTTCTATGCCACAAATACAAAGTATGACGTGAGTAAATAAGTTTTGGAAATAAAAATGATTAAATTCGAAGATTACATAAGCTTGAGTGGAAAACCTACAAAGGAAGAGAGACGTGAGGCGTTTGCCCAAAAGCATAGTATTGATTCCTTTGGCTATTTAAAAAAAACAGACAAAAGTTATTGGATGAGAACAGATCCAAACAATCCTCCATTCAAAGAGGGACAAAAAGTTTGGATAAAGTCATCAATGGCTTCCTTTTTAGATCATGATGGTGCTCATTTGTTGGAATCCCCTCAAATTATAAATAAAATAATTCCAATTCCTTGTTCGGAAATTAATTTATGGGGAATAACCCTAAAGGGATGCGTGTTGGTCCTTACGAGTCAAGATGTAGAAAGATATGATTGAGGTATGATTTCCTGTTGATAGTCCTTATGTCCATGTGATGTAAGGACTTTTTTGTTTAACGATATCATATTGTTAAATTATTAGATTTATGACCATATAATAAGATTAATATGTTAGTTTAATTTTATTATATGGGTTATGCGAGTGTCAAAGAAGAACCAGAGAAAGATAAACAGATCAGGAAGTGAGATTTGCATTTTATGTGAAAGAAGGTCAAGGTTGGTTCTGCATCACTTGCGGGGAAGAGATTTAAAGGATTGGAATGGAGATTGGAATAGAGTCTACATTTGTCCTAATTGTCATGATCTTTGCCATTATGGTGATATAATTATCGAGGGATGGTTTACTACTTCCAGCGGAAGAGAGTTGATCTGGCATAATAAGAGTGAAGAATCAATAACAGGCAGTGAGTGCAGGCCACCTTTGTATAAAGATAAATAATTTAGTGTAAAAAGTAAAAAAATCTCATTGGTTTTCATATAATAATCCGATGAGATTTTCATTTAATGTATTAACAATAAAAAGGAATAAGAGATGGATGATGTTAAGGCTGTAGAAGAGAATTCAAAGAGCTCAGGAATTGCTGAAGTAAAAACTTTCATAGATTTAGAGGGAAGACAAATAAAGCAATTTTCTCCAATTGATGGATCTGCTGTTATCAACAAGGGACTCGCAACAATAAACACTTCACAAGGGCCTCAGCCATTTGAGTTTAATTACCCAGATGGATATAGCATAGAGAAGTGCTTTGAGGATTTTGACAAAGAGGCAAATGCACAACTGGAAGAGTATAAATCTCAACTAGTTGCAAGTCAGAATGAGATCGTAGTTCCAAAATGATAAAAAGAATCGAATTAACAAATTTTGAAAATCATAAGTACACTGTAATTGACAACATATCAGAGTACTTCACTCTAATTTGTGGTGAATCGAATTCTGGGAAAACGTCAATTGTACGTGCTTTGAAGCTAGTTTGTTATAACGATTTTAATCCTAAGTCTGTCAGAGTTGGGTCAGAAGCATGCCAGATCGTTGTCGAGACAGACTTAGGAACGGTAACGGTAAAGAGGGGTAAGAAGGACAACATATGGACTATTAAGAAGAATGGCTGTCCAGAGGAAGTGTTTGAGAAGGTGGGCAAGGTAATACTTCCCCAAGTGTCTGAGATAGTTGGCATGGACGTTATTAAACTGGGGGACATTGATATTCCAGTAAACATCATGGATCAGCTTGAAGGGCACTTTATGTTGTCTGAGCTTAATGGCAAGAATGCATCTGGCTCAATAAGGGCTCAAGTTGTTGATGAAATATCTGGATTGTCTGGAATAGAAGTCTTAATTAAAGAAGTAAGTTTGGACAAGGCGAGAAACTTAAAAAACATCAAAAGGCTTGAATTGGAGAATGAAGGTCTCAATGAAGAGCTGATTGATGAGTCTGAGTTAAAAAAAGAAGAGGAAAGCTTAAAAAGAGTAAAGGAAATAATAAAGAGCCATAAGGATAGTGTGGATAAGATAGAAAAGATTGAAACTGTTCTAGACGACTATTTGGGTGTTGAGTCGAAAAAGAGAAAAGTTAAATCTAATCTGGTTGAATTCGATGGGGTTGATATTGCAAAAATAAAAATTGATGCTGCCTTGAATAGTCTTGAAAGTCTCAAGGAGGTAAATTATTTAATTGAGAACTTTAAAGAGTGCTCTAAAAAAACAGAGAGCATAAGGTTACAAATTGGAGATATTCCAAAAACAAGCAAGGCATTGTCGGTTTGTCTTAAAGCTGAAAAAGTTTTAAACAAGATAAAGGAGAGGGCATCTTTACTTGAAGAATATAAAAGAGTTAAAAAGAATAAACTGATAATGTCAGCCAAGATTTCTAAGACGTCTAACTATAGAAAAGCCTTGTCTTTGCTGGAAAAGTCAGAAGGAAATTTAAAGTCAGTAGCAGATGCAGATAGCATGCTGGATGAGGCTGTTGAGTTGAAGGCGAAGACGGAAAGGCTAGATAAACGTGTTGATAAATTGAAGAACAATATTTTAATACACAAAGAGAACGAGGAAGAGATGCTAAAGGAGATAACTGTTTGTCCTTTAACATTGAAGCCTATAAGCGGAAGCTGCTTAAAGGATAAGTGACGTATGAAAGATTATTTAGGCAAAGAGATAGTTGTCATGACTGAAGGAAAAGATCCCGTTAAAGGTATTTTAGTTCAAGACATGAAACATAGGATACTAATTAAGGGTGGAGGTAAGATATTCAGGATATTCAAAAACAAAATTGTTGGATTCGCTCCTGCCAAGGAAGAAGATGAAACATATGAAGATGTTGATGTTCTTGCTTGCAGAAATAAGTCGATTGGATGTAAAGGGGTGCAGTATTTTACTTCTTTGAATGGTAAGGCTCCTGATAATGCCAATTATAATAGTTTTATGCAAGACTGTATGGGTAAGTGCAAGTCTTGTGAAAAGATATATTATGGAGATATGAATAACTTGCCTAGAAAGAATTTACTTGAAATGCTAGATAAAACAATTTTTGGGGAATATCCTAATGAATGAGTATGAATCACAAATGCAAGAATTGTCTGAAATAAGATCAAAAATAGAAGAATCTCAGAATAGAAAGAATAAACTTGAAGGCGAACTGAAGGGGTATGAATCTAGAATAATTGAACTTCAAGAAAAGTGTCAAGAAAGATTTAATGTTGACATTGAAGACTTGGCAGACATTGCCGAGCAGCTTGAAGAGGAGGCTGATGGATGGATATCCGAAGCAAAAGGTATAATGGGAATGTAGCGAGATTTTTAGTTAGGTTGTAAAGTATAACGAATTGGTCTATATTTATTGTATCAAAATTAACAATAAGAATAGATGAATTTTTTAACAAACAACAAACAAGACAAAGAGATAGACATGGTTGGCGACAATGAGCCGGGTTATTATCTTTATTTCATATCAGAGATGGCTAAAGCAGAAGAGATGGGAATGGAGATATCTAAGTTTGTAATTTCTTGCTTAGATTTTGATGTCATGACTATTTCCGAAGCTTTAGCAGTTAATTTGAATTACAAAAGAGCATCCAAAGATGACCCAATAGGGTTTGTTTTTGGATGCTCTTTGTTTTTAAAGGATGGCGGGGAAATAGAGTCGTATTATAAGCATCCTAATGGGTGTGGTTATTTAGGAGTATCTACCAAAGAGGGGATCGATTAATGAGACTTACATCTTTGAGCGCCAGCCGAATATCCACGTATATGCAGTGTCAAATGCAATATCATGCCATATATGACCTGAAGGTAAAAAATGATAATCCTCATCCCTTAACTCTAATGGGAAGTTCTGTGCATGGCTTGCTAGAGATATCTGCCAGAGCATTAGCAAGCGGGAAGAGGGAATATCTATGGAATCCGTTTGATTACAAAGATACAATGTATGATAGGTTTAAATGCCCTAAGGACTTAAGAGGGCTTGGAGACGAATTGACTCAGAATGCAATTGATTGGGGATATTTCAACAAATTAACCCAGAATACAAAGTGCGAGCTTGGGTTTAATTTGGACTTGGGAGAAGGTGTTAGTGTTAGGGGCAAAATAGATAGGTTAGATGTTGTAGGTGAAAAGGCTGATATAATAGATCTGAAGACTCAGAAGAATAAATATTCAGATGAGGAGCTTGAGTTGAATTGGCAGGCAAGGATTTACAATATCGCAGTAAGAGAAGCTTATCCAGAGGTGGAAGAAGTAAAAGTCTCATTTTGGGTGCTAAGGCATCAAGTTCAGAGAGTCTGGAAGACAGCAGAGGATGCTAAGATCGACAAGGAAGAGCTAATAAAGATAGCCAAGGAGATTATAGACTGTGAAAGACCTATAGCGTCTGTAACGGCACTGTGCGACTTTTGTTGTTATAAGGATAAGTGCGAAAAGTTTACGAGTAGAAAGAAGCATGGTATTAGAAAATCATTTAAGTTTTTTAATACTAAGGGGAGATAGATGGGAATCTTTGTGGGGTTAGATATGAGCGTTACTCATTCGGGAGTAGCCATTAAGACAGGTAATAAAATAAGATTAGAAGCTATCAAGACAAAAGTAGGGAAGTTTGAGACAAATATAGACAGATATGACTATATTGTAAAAGAGACAATGAAGTTGATACCAAAGGGGACTAAGCTAGTCTGCATTGAAGATTTCTTCATTCCAAATACTTCATCTAGATTTGCATCAGCAATACAACTAATTGCCCTTGGAACATTGATGAGGAAGGCTCTGAATGATGCGGGAATGTATTTTATAATAGTATCCCCAAAGCAATTGAAAAAGTTTGTTACAGGGACTGGATCGGCAAGTAAAGAGTTTGTAATAAGAGAAGCTTCCAAGTGGTCAAGCGATATAGGCAAAGACGACAATAAAGCTGATGCTTTGGGATTTGCGATGCTTGCGGATACAATATGGAAGCTGAGGAGTGGTTCTAAAATTAGCAAGTTAAGCAAAAAGCAAATTGATATTGCTCAAGGCGTTTATGATTACAGGCCTTGTTTTAATATGCCAGAGGTTAAGTAGTTATAGTTTGTTTCAATATGCCGAAATAATTTTTTTATAAATATGGATTAAAAAGGAGTTTATTATGAGTGATTGTAGTTGCAATGGCGGTGGGTGTAAGTGTAGTATAAATTTAGCCCCTGCGGAAGAAAAAGGAATGGTTGTAAAGCCTTATGACAATTTTAACATTGATTTCGAAACAAACTATTCAGATGTTGATAGCATGATCGAAATCAATGAAGTTAAGCCTGATGTTAATTTTAAAAATTAATTAAACAGACTGATTTTCTTTAACTGCAGTCTCAATGTGTGTATTGGGACTGCTCCCTTCCTTTGGCGAGTAAAGTGAAATATGTTATTCTTTATTTCTAAAGTTGACCAAGATATGTGTTCGATGGAGTTTTTGACATTCCTAGTGACAGTAGATTTATTTGAATTATAGTTTAAATGTTTTGCAAGTCTATCTATTCCAATTTTATATACGTGGTTCTTTTGAAATGAAAGCCACAATTTAAGTGTTAGGACTGAATTGTTCTTACTAGTGGCCACATCGCTTAGTCTCATAAACCAAGGCTGTGATTTTATTTCATCAAGGTACTTTTTTGATATTACAAGAGAAGATTTTGTATTGTTGATGTCAAATTCATCAATTATGCCAATATCGGATAAGTCTTCTAATGCCTGTTGGAGAGACGTGTTGAATTGAGTGCTATTTTTTTTCTTTCCTAACAGTTGGCCGAATGCGTATTTCCCAAAATCAAGTTTGCGATCTTTAAAGTTGTTCTGGTATAAGTGCCACCCAATTCCAAACACAGCTTGAAGGGCTATATAACCTACCTGACCTTTCTTTCTACCTCTCTGACAAAATGAAAACGTATAATTACGTGGGATAATGCACCATTCGTCAACAACTAACTCAGGCCCCTCATACTTGCAAGGTTTTTTTGATGGATGAATGCTTCCGTGGCATTTTTCACAAACTGTAATGCAATGGCACATATCGCTCTCATGGAGCTGTATGACTATTTTAGATACTTCATCCCAAACCTCGTTCATCCATTTGAATGATTTGTAAGTGTTGTATATCGTCGTGGATAAATCTGTTACATGGTGAAGGTGTAGCTCAGATTCTGATGCGCATATTATACAGTTAAAAGACTTATTCCTTTTGACCCATTCTGAATATGCATATGTTTTTCTTATTTCTTTCTCAATTTTTCGACTCATCGAATATTCGTTCATACTTAAAGCTCTTTTTAGGTTTGTTGGGATGATTGTATTTACTTCGAGATATTATACTTACAACAAATAGATAAGTTAAAAATAGCGGATATTTAAACATAATTATCATATGGTGGTTTTTATAAGTCCTTAAATATCATGTAGAAATACACAGGTTGGAAATCTCTATTATTATAAGAAGTATTATAACAGAGTCTCTTTCAGACTTCTTTAGTCTCAGAATCCGCATTAATAATCTTTTTATATTCTCTCAATTCTATAGAGTAGATTTACAGGTGAAGAAATTAAAAGGGCTAGAGGGAGCAAAGGTTATGAGTTATGATCAAATGGTAGAGAGAATAATTATTTCTTATGATTTTCACAGTAAAAAGGAATATGATGAATACATGGATGCACATCCAAAAGCAGATAAATCAAACCATAAGGTAGTTGACTTATCTGCGGACAAAGACAAAAAAGATACGAAGGTTGAAAGCATAAGAAAAAAAGTTGAAAAGTATACCCCAAAAGGCAAAGGAGAAGGGTCTCTAGAAGTAAAGATTTCTGGATCTTGCGATATGGTAAAGAGTTTACTATCTGCGATTAGCGGAAAGAGTACAAGATTGGAAGAAAGCAAAAGTGGCAGATGTACAGGCCATATAAATTTAAACGATAAAGAAGCGGAGAAGTTTTTAGCTTCTGTTAGGGGTAGGTGATGAGAAAAAGTTTAATTGCAAAATTGGTCGCAAAGATTTCATCGTCCGTGGAGATACAGGCTGAGGAGACAGTGTCCAATATTTTTGGTGCTGAAAAGACATATTTAGAAATAGACAACTTTAATGGCAGACATATTGCTTTGGTAAAATCAAGTTTAACTAGAGATCAGTATTATATCGAAATGGGAGATGAGCCATTTTTAAAAGTTGGAAGTAGGTTTGCTCCACAGGATGGCTATATTTCGACGAGAGAATTGGACCCAGTTGATGCAGCAAGGAAGTATGTAAAGCTAAATGTTTTAGTTAGAAAGAATAAAGATTTGTCAAACAAAGAATTAATAGAAGTATTAAACAAGAGTTAAATGTTTATATGGCACGATTGCAAGTGTTATCGGTAGAAGAGATAAGTCTTAAAGTTTTAAAAAAAGAATTAACAATAAATGCATCGGGTAGCATTGTTGGTAATGGCTGGTCAAATTTAGAGTTATCGCTTGAGGGTGTGGAATTTTATAAGGATAAAGTGTACAACTTAAATTTTACAGGGAATAATTCTGGGAAGATAGATGCAGAAAAAGATATAGATGAGGTCTTAAGGGAGGCAAAGGCTGAGTTAGTTATTAAAAATTTTCCTGATGATTTAATTGGGGTTAGAATTCATGCAAAAGAAAATATGTTGGAAGAGAAATTAGAAAAATCGGGAATAATAGCATTGATTTCAGTTTTTATATTGTTGTTAATGTTTTATTTATCATTAAAGAATTAGGAGTTGTGATGAAGAATTTAGAAAAGATAGCAGAAGAAATTGCTTTAATAGCGAATGTCTTGCTGGAAGCGGAACAATTAGAAGCTGATGAAAGGCAAGCTGAGGTTATTACGGGAGAGCTTCACCCTTCAATTAAGAAAGATACATTGATGTTTTGGGCGAGCAAGGATGACTGTGCTGATTTGCATTTGGCAATGAATAAGGCTAAGTTAAAAGGTAAGGCAGGTGGGGTTAATTTCGGAAAGCTGGTAGTTGATGCTCATAAAGGAAACGGGGCTGTGTTTTTCATAGATGCTGACTCAAAGGAAGATGCGTTGGGAAAAATGGAAAACATATTGCCACATCGAAAGTATAGAAATGTTTATTACTGGGGCCCATCTGCGGCGTCATCAATAGGAATGTAAAATGAATAATTCGGATAAAATACCTGGTGGGTTGGCAGACGGCAAAAACCCAGAGGATTTCAACAGGGCAGATTTAGACAAAGGAATAAAAGTTGAACTGGAACATACTAGCGACCCAGCGATTGCTTTAGAAGTTGCCATGGATCATCTCGTAGAGGATAAAAGATATTATGAGAAGCTAGAAATAATGGAAAATGTATCCTTGAAGGATTTAAAGACAATAGACAAGGATTCTGAGAAAAACGCTACTCCGGCGGAGGTCTATGCGCCTTTTGGTCCAGTAGACAATGTAGAGCAGGTAAGATATCCAAAAAACAAAAAAGAGGAAACTGAAATGAGCAGAGAAGAAAGCAATGGTGAAGGTGGTTCAATTTTGAATCAAATCGAAAAACTAAGAACAAGAGGAGCTGCAATTCTTACAAACTTAGATAAAGAAAATCCTGAGTATAAGAAGTATCAAGATTCTTTAACTTATTTAGACAGAATCTCAGAAGGCATCAAGAAGTCTGACGTGGAAGAGAAGAAGGAGATAGATGTTCCTATAGAAGGGACTATTCAGTCCGACCTTGACAAAGAACATAAGTCCGATGTCAAAGAGTGGGATTTGAACGAATACAGCAATTCATATGTTGCCAGTAAGATAGTTACAATTGCGAATAATTTATTAAAAGATTAAGTTTTACAGCATTTAGTGATATAATATATAGATATAAATAAATATAAATGGGTAATCAATCGATGGATAGAGAGTATTACAATACATATAAAGACGAGATAAAGACATTTGACAATCTTGAAGAAGTAGTAAAGTGGATGGTTGAGGCTAAGAAGTTTGATGCCCAGAAATTAGCAGATAATTTAGGTGTGTCAAAAAAGACTGCTAAGGAATGGAAGAAGAGAGTGGAGGATCAAGAGTCGTATACTCAAGAAGCGGACATTACTGAAGTGGCTGGTAAGTTGGCCAAGCAAAAGCAAAAGCTTCAAGACATGAATCGTGTCAACACTAAAATATTTAGAGAAAACACAAGACTGGAAAATGCGGTCGGTGAATTTTCAAGAGAGTTGACTGACATTCTAAGAGATAAAGATTTCTCCAAATTAACAAAGAAGCATAAAAATAGCAGTAAGACAGCGATGAAGGCTTCTGCTGTTCTTCAGTTGTCGGATGTTCACTTCAATGAGTTGGTAACAGATCAGTTAGACAACAAGTATGATTTTACAGTAGCTTCAAAGAGGCTCAAGTTGTATGTAGAACAGTGTAAGATGTATTTGAAGCCTCTGGGTATTAAGAATATAGTTTTTGCTATGACGGGCGACATGATGAATTCTGACAGAAGATTGGATGAATTGCTTTGTCAGGCTGCAAACAGAAGCTATGCTGTATTTTTAGCTGTGGATATTTTAAATCAAGTCATTCTAGATTTGAATAAAGATTTCAATGTTACAGTGGCTTATGTTGTAGGTAATGAAGGTCGTATTACAAAAGACATCGGTTGGGCCGAAGCAGTTGCGACAGACAACTATGATTCAACAATGTTCAATATGCTTAAGATTATGCATAAGAAGTCAAAGGGTATTGATTTCATCGTTGGAGATCCAGTTGAATTGGTTATAGACATTGCAGGGCAAAAAGTGTTGTTAATGCATGGTCATGGATCTGTTAGCCCAGGTGCTAATCTTGGTAATTCTGTTCAAAAGGTTTACGGAAGATATTCCACAAAGGGGATTAAGTTGGATTATGTCATTATGGGTCATATTCATGAGGCTTATATCTCGGATTACTTTGGGAGAAATGCTTCTCTCGTTGGGTCTAATGCTTATGGCGACAGGAAGTTGGGATGTATTAGTAGAGCAAGCCAGAATATGTACATCTTCTATTCTGATGGTCGTAGGGATGGCATTAAGATAGATTTACAGAATGCAGATCACATTGCGGGATATAACATTGACGAGAGTTTGGCAGCTTATAATGCCAAATCTGGTGATAAAATTATGGATCATAAGACTGTATTTGAGATAAGAATATAATCTAAAAATATTTAGGCTTAATAGGATTCAGCGTTGCATAATTTTTTAATTTTTAATAGTTAATAGATTTGTGTAGTGCTGAATTTTTTTTGTTTAAATCTAGCATGGCAGGGTGAATATTTTAGAGATTAGGGATGGTATTTATGAGCAACTCCAGCGTAGTCGGGCTAGAATCCAATCAGAATGGGTTCACTGGCCCTCAGGGGCAAGAAGGTATTACTGGTTCTGTTGGTCCTCAAGGGCAAGAAGGTTTAACTGGATCAACAGGGGCAAAAGGGGCAACAGGGGCAACAGGTCCAGCTGGACCTGGTGGGGGAGCGACAGGGGCCGTTGGACCAACTGGCCCACAGGGGGAAATTGGCCCACAGGGGGAAATTGGATCAGGATCAACTGGATCAACTGGATCAACAGGAGCAACAGGCCCTCAGGGAGTAACTGGATCTATTGGTCCTCAGGGCTCTGATGGAGCTATAGGTTTGGCTGGCCCTCAAGGTTCTGTTGGTCCTCAGGGAGATCAAGGAGTTGCTGGTATTGATGGAACAAATGGTATTAATGGAACTACTGGAGCTACAGGAGTAGCAGGATCAACAGGATCAACAGGCTTGCAAGGTTCTACAGGAGATCAAGGAATTCAAGGCGCAACAGGCTTACAAGGTTCTACAGGAGATCAAGGAGTTCAAGGCGCAACAGGCTTACAAGGCATTACTGGATCAGCTGGAATTGATGGAGCCGACGGAGTTACAGGAGCTACAGGTCCACAAGGCGTTGCAGGTTCTGCTGGCCCTCAAGGAGATCAGGGAATTCAAGGAGTTACAGGCTCTATTGGCCCACAGGGAGATGCAGGTACAAATGGTATTGATGGAGTTACAGGAGCAACAGGACCTCAGGGAATTGCTGGTACAACTGGAGTTACGGGGATTGCAGGCCCACAGGGTTCTGTTGGTCCACAGGGAACTAATGGAATTATAGGTATTGATGGAGTTACAGGCTCAACAGGTCCTCAGGGTGTTGAAGGTGCGAATGGCTCAACAGGACCTCAAGGTGTAACTGGAACAAATGGTATTGATGGAGTAACTGGTGCTACTGGCCCTCAAGGCTTACAAGGGGATCAAGGTATTTCTGGCCCACAAGGAGCTACAGGCCCTCAAGGAGATCAAGGAGTCCAAGGTACAACAGGAGTTACAGGAGTTGCAGGCCCACAGGGTTCTGCTGGCGTTGATGGTATTGATGGAGTTACAGGAGCTACAGGCCCACAGGGATTTGTAAGCGGAAATACTGCTTACGGAGAGATGTTTGAAATAGGAGGGGCGAAGGCCTTAACGACAACATATGATGGTTGGGCTACAGCGACTAAAGGGGATAGTTTAAATTTATTGTTTGTTGAAAGCGCGGGAATTCCAAATGGTGACAGTTTTCAAGTCCCTGTTGGATTTGCGGGCGAATATCAAATCGTTTCGACATTTACACTTGCTAGTAGTGTGAACAATTCAACAATATCAGTAGCGGTGTTTATTGGAGGGTTGATTGTAGCAAAGTCAGAAACGGAAAGAGCATTTCAAAGTAATGGTGAATTGGGTGCATTTACAATTACGTGCATCGTTGATCTTGCTGAGGGTGACAATGTCGAAATTAGAATGAAGTCCAATCAGGTTGTGACGGCTACTATCGCAAATGTAAATTTCAATGCGTCAAAGTTGTTGGGTATAGGAGATGCAGGTTCTACAGGAGCAACTGGTTCTGTTGGCCCTCAGGGAGCTGATGGTGTTGTTGGCGCTACTGGAGCAACAGGAGCACCGGGCACAGGTACATCTTACAGTCAAAACTTCTTAGTTGGAGATTGGGCTGCTGGTGAGTTGACAATTCTTGAATCAGTTCACGGACAGGGGAATAGAATAATAGTTCAAGCTTGGGAAGATATAGGTTCTGGAGTTCACATCCTGCAGACAGCAGGATGGGAAATGTCAGCTGTAGGGGATGTTAAGTTATTTGATGGCGGATCTCCTTTCGATGGATACGTAGCCATTTTAGGTTAATAGTGAAAAAATATTAGTTTTAAGGAGTTTTTAAAATGGCAGGGAAATTTAGAACAAAAATGGAAGGTTCTGATGCGATCCTTTATGACAACTTATCATCGGGATTGACAGCAGTAAATGTCCAAGAGGCTATAGATGAGTTAAGCAGAGGGGTTGGAGTTACAGGGGCAACAGGCCCACAAGGTGCGAATGGAACAAATGGTACTGACGGAGTAACTGGATCTGCTGGCCCTCAAGGAGTTGCTGGAACAAACGGAACAAACGGTACTGACGGAGCAACTGGTTCTGTTGGCCCTCAAGGAGTTACAGGTTCTGTTGGCCCTCAGGGAGATCAAGGAATTGCTGGCGTTGATGGTATTGATGGGGCAACTGGCGTTACAGGTTCTGCTGGTCCTCAGGGAGTAACTGGCTCTGCTGGCGCTACTGGCATTGATGGAATTGATGGAGCTACAGGCCCACAGGGAGTTGCAGGAACAAATGGAACAAATGGTGTTGATGGAGCAACTGGATCTACAGGTCCACAAGGAGATCAGGGAGTAACTGGCTCTGTTGGTCCTCAGGGAGTAACTGGATCTGTTGGTGCTACTGGTACTGATGGAGTAACTGGTTCTGTTGGTCCTCAGGGAGTAACTGGCTCTGCTGGCGCTACTGGTATTGATGGAATTGATGGAGCTACAGGCCCTCAGGGCTTACAAGGAGATCAGGGAGTAACTGGTTCTGCTGGCCCACAGGGAGTTGCAGGAACAAATGGTATCGATGGAGCAACAGGATCTAACGGTGCTGATGGAATTGATGGGGCAACTGGCGTTACAGGAGTTGCAGGCCCACAGGGAGATCAAGGCATTGCTGGCATTGATGGTATTGATGGAGCAACAGGAGCAACAGGTCCTCAGGGTGTTGAAGGTCCTAGTACTCCTACATCTAGTATTTTTGTTGTTGTTGATACAAGTTTGACTGGTGGAAACTTGATACAAACGTTCCAAGAAATTGTTCTTCATGGAGCAGGCTTGGGAACTTCAACAGGCTTGATTTTTGAAACAGATCTAGGCGGAGAAGGATCAACAGGAGCAACAGGATCAACAGGAGCAACAGGTCCTCAGGGAGTTCAGGGCGTAGCTGGCCCTACAGGAGCAACTGGTTCTGCTGGTCGTCAGGGAGTTGCATGAACAAATGGAACAAATGGAACAAATGGTGTTGACGGAGTAACTGGTTCTGCTGGTCCACAAGGAGATCAAGGTATTGATGGAGTTACAGGATCTGTTGGCCCTCAGGGAGTTGCAGGAACAAACGGAACAAATGGTATTGATGGAGTAACAGGAGCAACTGGTTCTGTTGGTCCACAGGGAATTGCTGGAACAAATGGTATTGATGGAGTAACAGGAGTTACAGGATCTGTTGGCCCTCAGGGAGATCAAGGAATTGCAGGCGTTGATGGTATTGACGGAGTAACTGGGGTAACAGGTCCTCAGGGAGTTGCAGGAACAAACGGAACAAATGGTATTGACGGAGTTACAGGAGCTACAGGCCCACAGGGAATTGCTGGAACAAACGGTACTGACGGTATTGATGGAGTAACAGGAGCTACTGGTTCTGTTGGCCCTCAAGGAGTTGCTGGAACAAATGGTATTGATGGAATCGATGGATCGACTGGAGCAACTGGTTCTGTTGGTCCACAGGGAATTGCTGGAACAAATGGAACAAATGGTATCGATGGATCGACAGGAGCAACTGGTTCTGTTGGCCCTCAGGGGGATCAGGGGGTTGCAGGCGTTGATGGTATTGATGGAGTTACTGGTTCTGCTGGTCCTCAGGGAGTTGCAGGAACAAATGGAACAAATGGTGTTGATGGAGCAACTGGAGCTACAGGTCAACAAGGAGATCAAGGAGCAACAGGTCCTCAGGGTGTTGAAGGTCCTAGTACTCCTACATCTAGTATTTTTGTTGTTGTTGATACAAGTTTGACTGGTGGAAACTTGATACAAACGTTCCAAGAAATTGTTCTTCATGGAGCAGGTTTGGGAACTTCAACAGGCTTGATTTTTGAAACAGATCTAGGCGGAGAAGGAGCAACAGGAGCAACAGGTCCTCAGGGGGATCAGGGTGTAGCTGGTCCTACAGGAGTTACAGGGGAAACAGGCCCACAAGGTGCGAATGGAACAAACGGTACTGACGGAGTAACTGGTTCTGCTGGTCCTCAGGGTTCTGCTGGCGTTGATGGAGCCGACGGAGTTACTGGTTCTGTTGGCCCTCAAGGAGTTGCAGGAACAAACGGAACAAATGGTATTGATGGAATTACAGGAGCTACAGGAGTAACTGGTTCTGCTGGCCCTCAGGGAGATCAAGGTATTGATGGAGTAACAGGAGCTACAGGAGTAACTGGGGTAACAGGCCCTCAGGGAGCAGAAGGCCCTTCTGTTATTACTCCTCAAATGGATATGCAGACTGGCGTTACTACTGGC
>JAAHTG010000096.1_pt1 | contig 87038 bp, 84 predicted proteins | sample 6116081 | NCBI WGS metagenome assembly JAAHTG01 (sample SAMN13939989, study PRJNA603662) | sponge metagenome | isolation source: marine sponge | host: Mycale hentscheli | place: New Zealand | collected 2005 | reverse complement strand
CGTGCATGGCAATTATCTAAAACCTTCCATCGCCGACGCGGGCATGGACCCAGATAATCTACCCGAAAGCGACCCGTCTAAAATGAGCTTTGGCTCGGGCGGTAGTGAAAAGTCAAAAGCATGGAAAGACATTTGGGGATGCGGCCAGGGCATTGGCGCTGTGGACGAGGTGCGCACAACAGCTGAATATGTCGACCTATTGGAAAACCAATATAATGCCGCGAAAGCACGCCTTTCGTTATAGCTCAAATATGAAAACACGGTATTTACTGTGGTCCACCTATATTTTTTGTTATTATAAATCAGCGCCGCTTACTAGGTTGTGGGCAATGCCGAGGTCATTTGTTATGCAATTAGATTCGGTGACTAACTATTCCCAATTTGAATAAAACAAAGATATTTCAGTGGTCAAAACATACGAAAATGCGGTTTGCCTGCCATGTACTGGTGTAGAAAACACAGCTTTATATCCCAACGCAAATGGCGGTGTTTTTGATAATAAGCATCAACCCGTTGAAGATGCTTTTTTGCGCCGTGAGTATAGACAAAATATTGAATATATTGACGGCAAATGGGACCGCACCACGGGACAAATCCTCAAACATCACAAACTTATTCTACCCGGTGAAATTACAGGCGATTCCGACCGCCTCCAAGGGACTTACATTTTCGCTGGATATCTGTTTCCGCACTATGGGCATTTTCTACTCGAGAGCCTAGCAAACCTCTGGTTTATCAAAGAAAACCCCGACACGCCGATTATTTGGTTGGGTGTTCATAATCAATCCGATCTCAGCGGAATGAATCGTCAATTCCTGGCGCTTCATGATATTAACAATCCAATTCACATTCTAAATCGTGAAACTGAGATTGAAAACCTGATCGTCCCTGAACCTGGTTATCTCATACATACTCGTTACTCGGATGCGCAAATGCGCGCGCTGAAAGTTCTAGATGCTCCCGAAATCACTAAAGGAAAAAAAATATGGCTTTCCCGAAGCGCGCTTGAGCTAAGGAGCGTCATCAATGAAAAAAACCTTGAAAAAATACTTATCCAACACGGCTGGGAAATATACCACCCCGAGAAATACCCGATTAAACAACAACTTCTACATCTCAGTGATGCAGAGGTTATTGCTGGCATTGAAGGTTCCGCGTTCCATCAATTGATGATGATACCTGAATTTAAAGGTAAACTTATAATCTTCGCCAGGCGTCAGCGCATTGAGTTTGACTTTGTAATAATTGCCGAACAACTTGGCTTTGATCAAGATATCTTCTATCCGGATATGCGTATCTGGTCATATGGGCTTATGCACTGGGAATACTGTCGCTTTTGGTTGCGATTAGATCCTATATTAGAAGCTTTGGGCATAACACAAAGATCGTCAACGCCAATTGCCCCACCAACTGATAACTTAGGCAAAATTGCGAACGGCCTCGTAAATTATTTTAAATTTTCCTTAGCGATAGAGTTTTGGAATCAAAATACATCAATTGCGACGTCACTAAAAAACTGCAGAACCTTATCCGTCTCTACCGACCGAACATTTGGCAACGAGAATTTACCAAACCGTTTTGACCACTTGGATATTACGGCAGATCAATTCTACACAAAGAAGCTACTAAGAACTATACCAGACCTTATTTGCTTTCGGCATCATGGTGACGAACAAACACTGTTTCGCGGCTTTCATAATTCCATCACGGAATCATCAGATTCTATGGTTTGGCTCATTGAGTATTATGCAGATGAACGATTTATTGAGCCTAAAAACAAATGCTCCCACAAGGATCGAATAGCTTCCATGAATACACAGCTCGTCAAGTATATAGCGAACTGTTTCCCAATGCTTTCAATCAATAGAATACGCGGTGCAAATGTTGCGATAGTCTGGAAAGAGCCTCGGCAGATGTTTGAGTCTCAGTTACATTCTATAAAAGAGCTTGAAGATTATCCAGAATTTGAGCGCGCACCTATCGTTTCTTTAACTGAAACAGCGACAGCAATTGAAAAAAACCGCTCCCAATAGTCATTGTTAAAATTTAACAATTTCCCGTGACAGGTCATTTACATTCAACGTGAAACCATATGGACGCCTATGCGCGTCTGTGGAAAAACATCAATCAAACGTCATCGATTCCCGCTTGATGCAATCATTGATTTTCTAACTACCAAAACACGGGATTGTTGATCACTAAACCTCTGGCTAGTCTTGTCACAACTGACTAGGGTATCATAGTGACCACTCCTAGGCCTAAGGAGTAAAAAAATGGGCACGTCTTTGTTAACGGCAATGACCGCCAGATGGTTTGGAGCGCAGGCGGCGCAGGATACGGTGCCGGTTCCCAATACGGACTATGAATCATCAGTGGCCTATCCGTTTGGTCGCCCTATCCCCAATGCGCCAAAACAGCTTGCCGATTTTGCCTTTTTCATTGGTGCTTTCAACTGCGCGGATAGCCGGCGCCGCCCAGACGGTACTATGGTGAGCTTTCAAGCGCAGTGGAATGGTCGCTATTTCATGAATGGGCACGGCATTCAGAATCAGTATTGGGCGCCGGGGTTTTACACATCTAACATCCGCTTGTTTGACGAACGCGTGGGAAAATGGAAAGTAACTTTCTTCGCCGAACCCGGCTATTCCACGGGCACTTGGGTCGGGGGTCTCAGAGGTGATGATATCGTACTGGAACATACAACCACAGGGACTGACGGCACCGACACAGTTTCCAAGCTAGCTCCAGATATCCGACACCGGCTTTCGTTGGCGCGGGCAATCGTCTGCCGGCAATGAATTTGTCACCACATGGACCAGCACTGCGTCAAGCAGTAGTCGCTTCCTTACTATTCAGAACCAACAGCCCTCCTTAGGTATTGGCACCACTGCCTCCTAGGTTAGGATTCTCAGGTTGTTTGGTTTGCGGGGTTGAAATATTTTTCAAACTTATTAACTTTGTATTACAAAGTCCTTTGAAAGATATGAAATGACCAACAACACTACAACCGCCATATCCATAACCGACCTTCACAAACATTACGGCGATGTCCATGCGCTCAAGGGCGTCAACCTCAATATGACACAAGGCGAATTCATCGCCTTAATCGGCGCAAACGGGGCCGGGAAAACCAGTCTGCTTTCAGTCCTGATGGGGTTGCTACCGCAATCAAAAGGCGATGTGCAAATCCTCGGCGGCAAGCCCGGCGACATGGCAGTGCGCCAGGTCAGCGGCGTTATGTTGCAGTCTACCGCTCTACCCGACGCATTGAAGGTCAGGGAACTGGTTGAGCTGTTCAGAAGCTATTACCCTGCACCGCGACCGCTTGATGAACTGCTGGCATTAACTGGCCTCGGTGATCTGGAGAACAGGCGCTATAAGGCCCTGTCTGGCGGCCAGCAACGCCGGGTGCAATTTGCGCTGGCGCTGGCTGGTGATCCACAATTGCTGTTTCTGGACGAGCCCACCGTTGGCCTTGATATGGAAGTACGGCGTGAGTTCTGGCGCATCCTTGATAGCCTGAAGGCGCGCGGCGTGACCATCATTCTGACCTCGCATTATCTGGACGAAATTGAAGCACTTGCCGACCGGCTTGTGGTGATCAAGGAAGGCGAAATTATTGCCAACGACGCGACCGGCAACATCAAGCGCCGGGTCGAGCATAAAAACATTACCTGCCAGACCAAACTGGCAACCGCCGAACTGGAAAAAATCGGTGGCGTGCTGTCCGTGGTACAAATAGGCCGCTTGAAAACCATCGCGACAAACACCGAAAACACTGTCCTGCAAACCTTGCTGTCCAACGACCCGGACTTGACCGACCTGATGGTGGAAAGCAGCAGCCTTGAAGACGCGATAAATTCGATGATTGGCTCAGATGCCGACGAAGAAACCAACCACACGCATGAGGCAATGTAATGACCACTACAGCCCAGACCACAGCTCAAAATAACGCGCCGCGTGCCAGTCGGACGCTCTATTGGCTCGAATGCAAATCCGAACTGTTGAAAGCCATTCGAACACCGCAGTTTTCAGCGCCAACAATCGCTTTTCCAGTAGTGTTCTATCTTATTTTCGGGGTTATCCTGGCAGGCGATGGCGGTGAAGGTCGTGCCACCTACTTATTGGCCACTTTCGGTATGTTCGGCGCATTAGGGCCCGCGCTGTTTGGGTTTGGCGTGAATGTCGCCAACGAACGCAACAATGGCTGGCTGGATCTGAAGAAAATCTCTCCCATGCCCATCTCCGCCTATATTCTGGCAAAGCTGTTTATGGCAGCAATGTTTGGCCTGATTGTCATATGCATGTTGACCACAATCGGCCTATTATTCGGCGGGTTGGAGATATCCCCCGCGCGCTGGCTGTTGATGATCACAACCCAATTGTTGTGCGCCGTTCCCTTTGCCCTAATGGGCATGGCGATCGGGTTTCGGGTTTCGACCGAGGCAGCGCCAGCCATCGTCAACATCCTGTTTATGTTGATGTCGGTATTTGGTGGACTTTGGTTGCCGGTGACCCTGTTTCCTGAAATTTTGCAGCAATTTGCCTGGGTACTACCCACTTTTCACGGTGGGCAATTGGCGCTGGTCAGCATTGGGCTGAGCTCAGCCTCCTCGGCGCTCACACATGCGGGATTGCTAGCCGCCTTCGCCGCCGTAATGGCGCTGTTAGCGGCCCGCAATTACCGCACCATGACCAGTTGACGAGACTAAAGCGTTATTCAGTCTCCACCAACCTTTGGGGTTTTTCATTGACGGTAAGAGAAAATACATCCGGCCGGGCATAATGGCCAACCACGTCCATGTCATATTTGCCCCGGATAATCTCATCCTTGTCCAGTTCTGCAGTGAGGATAGCCTCCTCACCGTACACTGGTCCTGCTAGGACTTTACCCAGCGGCGAGACAATACAGCTGCCCCCGCGAATAAGGACAGTATCATCGGCGTCGCCCTGAATGGGATTGAAGTTTGCAGGGCCGTGACCGCGGGTCATAAACTGGCAAGCCGACAACACAAAACAGCGCCCTTCCAGCGCCACCGTCTGCATAGTTGGCAGCCACACATCGCGGTCGTCAACGGTGGGCGCGCAGTAAAACTCCACACCCTTCTGGTACATGGAAAGCCGTAACTGCGGCATATAGTTTTCCCAACAAATGGCGCCGCCAAGTGTGCCGATATCTGTTTTAGGTGCGGCGAGCGTCGAGCCGTCACCGAAACCCCAAACAACACGTTCCAGTGCTGTTGGCATCAACTTACGGTGTTTGTCCAGAAGCCGCCCGTCCGGACTGAAGTACAGAACTGTGCAATATAGCGTACCGCCGTCGCGCTCGATAACGCCAACAGCTAGATAGACGTTGTTCCCGGCAGCAATCTCGCCGATTTGGTCGCATTCCGCGCCCGGTACATCAATAGCGCTTTCATAGTAGCGCTGAAAATCGGCCCGGCCTTCATCAGAGCGTGAACCCAGTCGCACGCCAAAATCTATTCCTTTGGGGTATCCGCCAACAAAAGCCTCAGGGAACACCACCAACTGCGCTTTTCCTGACCTCGCTTTCGCTGTCAGGTCAGTGAGTTTCTCAAGTGTTTTTGGTGTGTCATAAAGCACACTACCGGCCTGCACCACCGAACCAATAATTGTTGTCACAAGAAGTCTCCAGTTGAACCAGCGCACAGGCTAGCGGACCGGGCGGCCCAAAATCAACGTCTCAACTATCGACAACAAGAAAAAGTGATGCGGCTGGCGTGCCGACTGCAAGAAAGGCCACCAAGGCTGCATGCCAACCGGAAGCCAGACTGACACTGGTCAAAATTATGGGAGTCAGAACTGCGGCAAAGCATAGGGCCGATAGGAAAAAGGCGAAAGCGAGCATCCGCTTCCTAATCCCGGCCGCTTTTTCCAGCCGCGCGACTATAGCTTCGCTAAAGCCTTCATCAAGAACAGGCTCCAACGGCTCGCTGATCAATTTTTCAAGCTCATCATCATCCATATCTGCAATCATTTGACAGACCTTTCCTGACGCCAGACCCTAAGACCGGCTTTCAATTTCTTGCGGCCACGTGCTATGTGAGACTTAACTGTACCAATCGGCATACCAAGCACAATTGCGGCCTCATCGTAGCTCAGTCCTTCGCTCAGACAAAGAGTGATGGCGGCACATTCCTCGGGTCGCAAACGCGCAAGTGCCGCTTCCATATCGAGCTTCAGGTCAATGGACACACAAGGCAATTCGGTTTCAACCACCTCCTGGGCACCCTGAAGCGCGCTCCGGCGCTTGATTTTACGTTGCTCGTCAAGAAACAAATGGTAAGCAACTCGATAGAGCCAGCCAGCAAAGCTGCCCGGACCTTGGTAAGTGTCAATCTTTCGATGTGCTTTGATGAAAGTGTTTTGGGCCAAGTTATCTGCGCGGGCGTGATCCCCACAGCACAAGCGCCTTAGAAACGCCCGCACCGGCGACTGATACAAGCGAACAAGCCGACCAAAAGCCATGTCGCTGCCACCTTGTGAAGCAGCGATCAGGGTTTCAGCCAGTTCCGGCCTGATCACCTTAAGTTCCGCGGCCACGCCTCATCCCAGTGTCTTACCCCCTTTGGTCTTCCAAACCACAAGATAGCCAATTCCAATGAAGAGGGGGAAGAGCGCAAAAAACGGCACCACCTTCTTGGCTTGTGGCTCCATTGGCACCAGCAGTGTGAACAAAAGAAACGCCGCGCCAAACAAACTCAAAATAACGCCCCTCCGATAATCACGCGCCTCATGATCAACTGTCTTACCAAGTGTATTAACCAACTCAGGCGTCAGTTGCTGACCGTTTTCCATAGCTTTCTGCAGCGTTTGCTGCCTTGCCTGCTCCCGCTTCAGCAACGTAAAAAACAAAGCTATCAGTGTGCTGCCGCCCACCAAAAACATGACGATGAAAATAATTACCTCTGAATGCATATCCATGCCCTCTCAATTTGATGCTGTCGAGTCCCGGGCCAGTTATTATGTTGACCTACATCTCTTTGACAGCGCGACATGATCATTCGGATGCAAAAAAGATTTATGGATTAAAATTTCTCCCGTGCGTTGCTCTCACAAACAATTCGTTATTAGATTGACACCCTCAATGAAATGAGTATATTCCGCGCGTTCGGCGGGAAAACACAGATTTACCTGCCCATGTAGCTATTAATGAATAGTCAGCGGAAACCGCCCAAAGTGTGGGGATTATCAAAGGGTTAGTCCCACCCGGTTTACTGCGGCGCTAAAAATGTGAAAGGAACTGCAATGTTCGCAGTTGTTAAAACGGGCGGTAAACAGTACCGCGTCGCCGAGGGCGATGTCATTAAAGTTGAGAAACTTGATGGCGAAACTGGCAAAAATGTAACCCTTGATGAAGTCCTGATGATCGGTGACGACAAAGGTGTTAAAGTTGGCGAACCACTGCTTAAGGGCGCCAATGTTACTGCTGAAGTTCTTGAGCAGAAAAAAGACAAAAAGATCACGGTTTTCAAAAAGAAGCGCCGTCACAACTATCGCCGTAAAAAAGGCCATCGCCAGGAAATTACGGTTCTGCGCGTCAAGAAGATCGCTGCTACTGCTGCTAAGAAAGCTGCACCAAAAGCAGCCCAAAAAACAGAAGCGGAAAAAGCACCAGCTAAAGAAGCCGCGCCAAAGAAGGCTCCTGCTAAGAAAGCAGCACCTAAGGCAGCAGCCGCGAAGAAAGCCCCGGCCAAAAAGGCACCTGCCAAGAAAGCAGCGCCTAAGAAAGCCGCACCAAAAACCAAAGCAGCTGCTAAATAAGCGCCGCGACACTTAAGGAGAATATCTCATGGCTCATAAAAAAGCTGGTGGTAGTTCAAATAACGGCCGCGACAGTATTGGTCGCCGCTTGGGCGTAAAGAAATTTGGCGGCGAGAATGTTCTTGCTGGCAACATCATCGTACGTCAGCGCGGCACAAAATGGTACCCGGGCGACAACGTTGGCATGGGCAAGGACCACACATTGTTTGCACTTGTTGAAGGCCACGTTAAATTTTCAAAAGGTAAAGGCGACCGCGCCTTCGTTTCAGTGGTTAACTAAACCAGCAACCCTGTTACAGTTTTCGAGAAGGCGGGCTTAGCGGCCCGCCTTTTTTTATCCCATACGGTCTACGACGGCTATTCGTCGGACCCGCAATCTGATACAGACGAACCATGAAATTTGTTGACCAGACCAGAATATTCCTCAAAAGCGGGCCGGGCGGGAATGGATGCGTTTCCTTCCGGCGCGAAAAATACGTGGAATTCGGTGGCCCTAACGGTGGCGACGGCGGCAAAGGCGGCGATGTTGTCATCGAAGCCATCACGGGCCTGAACACACTGGTGGATTACCGCTATAAACGCCACTATAAAGCCCAAAAGGGCCAACACGGCATGGGTAGGGATATGACGGGCGCTGGCGGTGAAGACCTTGTCATGCAAGTACCCGTTGGCACGCAGGTTTTTGACGAAGACCGGGAATTTATGATCGCTGACCTAATGAAGGTTGGTGACCGGGTAGTTCTGGCGCAAGGCGGCGAAGGCGGGCTGGGCAACACCAAGTTTAAAACGTCGACCAACCGTGCACCGCGAAGGACAACGCCGGGCGGCGAAGGCGAGGAGATGTGGGTGGTGCTGCGGCTGAAACTGATCGCAGATGCAGGCCTACTGGGCCTACCCAACGCAGGGAAATCTACTTTCCTGAGCGCTGTATCACGCGCAAAACCAAAAATAGCCGACTATCCCTTCACCACCATCCGCCCTCAGCTGGGCGTGGTCGGTGTCGGGCAAAACGAATTTGTCATGGCGGATATTCCCGGTCTTATTGAGGGCGCCAGCGACGGCGTTGGCCTTGGGCACCGTTTTCTTGGGCATATTGAGCGCTGCGGCGTGCTACTGCACCTGATCGATGCCACCGAAGAAGATGTGGTCGCAAGCTATGAAACCATCATGGGTGAAGTCACTGCATACGGCGGCGATCTGACCGGTAAGCCAATGATTATTGGCCTGAACAAATGCGATGCTGTGGCCGAGGACGAGCTTGAAGAAAAGCGCATTGCGCTTACCGATGCGGCTGCAAGGCCTGTGATGGTTCTTTCCGGCGTTACGGGTGAAGGCGTAAAGGAAATGTTGTCGGCTCTGTGGGACGTGGTTAAAGAAGACATCGCGAAACGCGCCAGCGAGGATGGCCTGGAAGAAGAACAGGGGCCCGCCGCTGCAGGGGAATGGTCACCCGTTTAACAGCGCGCGCCTAAAGCAGACCACAGGAACCAGATATGAGCAAACCCACCAGCCAATCACAGCTATCAAGCGCGCGGCGCGTTGTGATCAAGATCGGCTCGGCCATGCTTGTAGACGCTAAAAGCGGTGCGCTTAAAAAAGATTGGCTACAAGCGCTGACGGCTGACATTTCCAGCCTGACCTCCGCTGGAAAGCAGGTGGTTTTGGTGTCGTCCGGCGCCGTTGCGCTCGGGCTGTCGGGCTTAGGGTTAACTCAGCGCACCAGCCGCCTCGAAGATGCACAGGCAGCGGCGGCAATTGGCCAAATTAAACTGGCACAGGCCTACCAAAATGAATTCGCAAGCGTCGATATGACCATTGCGCAGATTTTGCTTTCCATTGATGACCTGGAACATCGCCCACGGTACCTTAACGCCCGAAACACAGTGGAAACCCTGCTGGAAAACGGCGTAATCCCCGTTATCAACGAAAACGACAGCGTAGCGACCAGCGAAATTCGCTTCGGCGACAATGACCGGCTGGCCGCCCGCGTCGCACAGATGATGCGTGCAGATCTGTTGCTACTACTTAGTGATATTGACGGGCTTTACTCGGCCGATCCGCGCAAGAATGCAAATGCCAAGTTAATCCCCCATGTCGGCGGCATTACCCCTGAAATCGAAGCCATGGCAGGCCCACCTGCCGAGGTGACGGTTGGCACCGGCGGTATGATCACTAAAATTATGGCGGCGAAAATCGCGCTGGCTGGGGGTTGCTCTATGGTGATTATGGATGGACGCGCTCCTTCACCGATTGAGCGGCTTTCAGGCTGCGAACAATCAACATTGTTTACTGCGTCAGGCGACCCGCTAACACTGCGCAAGCAATGGATACAGGGCATGATGGCCCCAAAAGGTTTTGTCCATATCGACGCCGGGGCGGTGAATGCACTGAAAAAAGGCGCGAGCCTTCTACCAGCTGGCGTAAAGTCGGTGGAGGGAAGCTTTCAGCGCGGCGACATGGTTGCCTGCATGGGACCAGATGGGCATTTATTTGCTCAGGGTCTGATCTCCTATGATGCCATAGACGCCGACCGTATCGCCGGGGTAAAATCGACGGACGTAATCAATATTCTAGGCTATGCTGGCCGGGCATCCTTGATCCACCGTGATGATCTGGTGGTGATCTAAATGGCAGAAGGTAAGCAAAGTATGTTCGATACACAGAACATGAAAACGGCAATGGACCAATTGGGTACACAAGCCCGGGATACTTCCAAACAAATAGCCTTGGCTTCAACAGAACAGAAAAACCGTGCGCTGTCCGTCGCTGCTGACGCGCTTCGTTCCCGCACAGCTGAAATTCTGGCGGCAAATGCACAAGACCTAGAGTTTAGCGCCAAAAAAGGCCTATCGCCTGCCATGATTGACCGCTTGCTTTTGGACGCAGACGGCATTGAGGCAATCGCTACGGGACTGGAGGCTATCGCGGCCCTACCTGACCCCGTGGGCGATGAACTGGCCCGCTGGGACCGACCAAACGGCCTGAACATCAGCCGGGTTCGCGTACCACTAGGTGTAATCGGTGTGATCTATGAAAGCCGCCCCAATGTAACCGCAGACGCGGGCGCGCTGTGTCTTAAAGCCGGCAACGCCGTTATCCTACGCGGTGGCAGCGAAAGCTTTTATTCCAGCGGGGCGATCCATGCATGCCTTGTTGAAGGCTTGAAAGAAGCCGGGCTACCGGAACAAGCTATTCAACTGGTTCCCACCCGCGACCGGGCTGCGGTTGGCTGTATGCTAACTATGTCCGGCACCATAGACATTATCGTGCCGCGCGGTGGGCGTTCGCTGGTGGAACGGGTGCAAAATGAAAGCCGGGTGCCGGTATTTGCGCATTTGGAAGGCATTTGCCATGTCTATGTTCACGAGGAAGCTGACCCAGATAAAGCACGGGCAATCGCAGTGAATGCAAAAATGCGGCGCACCGGCATTTGCGGCGCGGCCGAAACCCTATTGGTCGACCAAGCGGACGCGCATATGCCGCCTGCCATCCTGCATGATCTGGTGGACATGGGTTGCGAAATTCGCGGAGATTCCGAGGTGCAAAAAATAGACGCACGCGTGGCCCCTGCGACCGAAGAGGATTGGCATGCCGAGTATCTCGACGCTATTATTGCGGTTAAGGTTGTTGAAAACCTTGATGCAGCGCTATCACATATTGAGGCCTATTCGTCCAACCATACCGACAGTATCATCACCGAAAATGCCGCGGCGGCAGAGACATTCCTCAACCGGGTCGATAGCGCCATTGTCATGCATAATGCATCCACCCAGTTTGCCGACGGCGGCGAATTTGGCATGGGCGCGGAAATCGGCATAGCAACCGGGCGCATTCACGCGCGCGGGCCGGTAGGTCTGGAACAATTGACCAGTTTCAAATATCAGGTTCGCGGTAGCGGCCAAACACGGCGCTGAACCCGCAATGGCCAAACCTTCACATTCACTTCGGCTGATGCAGCTTGCCAACCGATGGCGCGGCCGCACGATCGGCCTGTATGGTGGAAGCTTTAATCCTGCGCACAAAGGTCACTTGCATGTGGCATCTGAGGCCCTGAAGCGACTGAAGCTAGATGCGGTTTGGATGATGGTCAGCCCCGGTAATCCGTTGAAGGAAAAAACCGATTTAGCCAAGCGCAAGCGCCGTAAAAACAGCCTGCAGGAAATGGTCGGCACCCAGCCGAAAATAGTTGTAACCGACATTGAAAAAGAAATTGGCACCCGTTATAGCGTAGATACCATCAAAGCTCTGCAAACTACCATGCCCAAAACCAGGTTTGTATGGATTATGGGTGCGGACAATTTGACGGGTTTTCATCACTGGCATAAATGGCGCGAAATTGCTGAAATGCTACCCATTGCGGTTTTTGATCGTCCGGGGTATTCTGTCGGTAGCTTGAATAGTAGATTTGCGCGCCAATACGGCCAAAATCAAGTGCCATACCGCCAATTGCTGTCAAACTATGCGCCGGCTTGGGCCTTTGTTTCTATTCCAAGACACAGTGGTTCGGCCACAAACATTCGCCGCCTTAAAGGCAATAAATGGTGGCGATAAATTGAAAGGAAGCCTACTTGCACGCATCATCGGAGACGCATAGCGTCACTGATCCTGTCCCGGCATTGAGCGCCGAGGATCTTTTGAAATCCGTCATTGCATCATTGGATGACAATAAAGCGGAAGAAATCACCTCCATCGATTTAGCAGGTAAAACTGGAATTGCTGACTATATGGTCATCGCAACCGGTGGGTCGCAGCGTCAAGTTGCGGCGCTGACTGACTATGTGGTTAAGGGCCTAAAAGCACTCGGGCACAAGGACATAGTTGTTCAGGGTCTGGAACAAGCCGACTGGGTCTTGATCGACGCAGGCGACGTAATCGCACATATTTTCCGACCAGAAGTTAGAAGCTTCTATAATCTGGATAAATTATGGACGACCGACGTTGATGCTGAGCAGTCTGCGGACGCCAATGATTCAGACGATCGAGTATTGAATTAGAAGCGTAACTGCCTATTTCGGACGCTTGTTTCGGCTGAGGCCGATAAGTCAAATCGGAAACCGGGCATAGGCCGCGGAGAGGCTCTTTTGCAAATTTCAATCATCGCAATTGGCCGAATGCAACGCGGCGCTGAACACAGCTTGATGACCCAGTATCTGGGGCGCCTGCCCTGGAAGCATTCGGTCACTGAAATCGAGATCAAAAAACAATCCGCCAATACAATAGAACGTAAGGCCCGCGAGGCTGAAAAGCTGCTAGCGGCTGTGCCGGCGGGCGCAACCATCGTGGCACTCGATGAAGGTGGCAAAGCCCTCACCTCACGCGCGTTCGCGGTCAAAATTGATGACTGGCAAGCAACCGGCGCGCGCGACATCGCCTTCATTATCGGTGGCGCTGACGGGCTGGACGCTACCGTTACCGCAAAGGCACAGCTAAAACTGGCTTTTGGCTCGCTGACGTGGCCGCATATGCTGGTGCGGGCCATGCTCTCAGAACAAATTTACCGAGCCTGGTCAATTAATGCTGGGCATCCCTACCACAGAGATTAAACTGGATTTATTCGTATTTTTTAGGACTGTTACAATGACGAACGTTGGCAAATCGGTGGTGAAACCCGTGGTACTTTGCATTCTAGATGGCTGGGGTTACCGCGAAGACATAGAAGATAATGCAATCAAGCAAGCCAACACGCCGACCTATGACCGCTTGTGGAACACATGCCCGCGCGGGTGGCTAAAAACCAGCGGTCTTGCGGTTGGTTTGCCTGACGGCCAGATGGGGAACTCTGAAGTTGGCCACATGAATTTGGGTGGTGGCCGGGTGGTTTTGCAGGACCTACCCCGCGTTGACGCCGCGATTTCAAACGGAAGCCTAGCGACAAACCATGAACTGGTTACCTTCATTGAAAAACTAAAAGCAACCGGCAGCTCGGCACATTTAATGGGCTTGCTGTCACCGGGTGGTGTGCATAGCCACCAGGACCATATAGCCGCACTGGCTAATATTATCACTGCCGCTGGCATACAGGTCCATATTCACGCCTTTCTTGATGGTCGCGACACGCCGCCCAGATCCGCATTGGAATTTGTGGCAAAATTCGAGGCTGACCTGTCCCACCCAAATCTGGCGGCAATAGCAACCGTTACCGGGCGCTATTACGCTATGGACCGCGACCAGCGCTGGGAGCGGGTTCAACAGGCTTACCGGGTGATAGCCGAAGCCAAATCTGATTATACAGCCAATTCAGCGACCACCGCTATTGAAGATGGCTATGGTCGGGACGAAAATGATGAATTCATTAAGCCAACGACAATAGAGGGATACAACGGCATCAACGAAGGTGACGGCCTATTGATGACCCACTTCCGGGCGGACAGGGCGCGGGAGATCTTGGCGACGCTCTTGGATCCGGACTTTAGTGGGTTTGAACGCGGCACCCCGCCGCCTCTGCGTGCGGCTCTGGGAATGGTTGAATATTCAACAGCGCTTAGCCGCTTTCATCCGATGATGTTCCCATCAGTTGAGGTGAAAAACAGCTTAGGCGAAGTGCTTGCCGACAGCGGCGTTGCCCAGTTACGTATCGCAGAGACAGAAAAATACGCCCACGTAACCTTTTTCTTCAACGGCGGTATTGAGGCGGTTTTTGAAGGCGAAGACCGCATTTTGGTGCCCTCGCCCGATGTGGCCACATATGACCTCAAGCCTGAAATGTCAGCCTTTGAAGTTACTGCAGAACTAGAGCAAGCAATTGCCAGCGGTAAATACGGTGCGATCATTGTTAACTTCGCCAATCCGGACATGGTTGGCCACACCGGCATAATGTCGGCGGCGATTAAAGCGGTAGAGACCATCGATGCCTGCATTGCCAAGTTGGAAATTGCTGCAAAAAATGCCGGAGCTGCCCTGTTGGTTACCGCAGACCACGGCAACGTTGAAATGATGATGGACCACGAAAGCGGACAACCGCACACGGCGCACACATCGTTCGATGTGCCACTATTGATGGTCAATCATGATGGACCGTTATCAGATGGCAGTCTTTCAGATATTGCACCGACCATGCTGTCCATCATGGGCATTGATCAGCCGATTGAGATGACCGGCAAAAACCTTGCAAGCGCGCAAGAATAACTGAATTGGAAAAGGTAAACTGAACAACCCCTCCATAACAACTTTCACCTTGAAACTAAACCGTTTAACAGCGTGTTTAGTGGCAACAATTGTGTTTTGGACCATGGTACCGAACGGTACGGGTGCCCAGGAAGACCCCTCTGCCGCAAAGGAACAGCTGGAAGAACTTGAAGCTGAAATAGCCGCAAGCGAGCGCCAGCAGGATATTCTTACCCGCCAGTCGAAACGCGCACTGGCGGCGGCCAACAAAGTTTCGTCGTCGCTGATCGCTGGGGCAAGAGACATTCAAATCGCCGAAGGAAATGTATCGCGGCTTGAGGTCCGCATTACCACACTGGAAGCGGAAATGGTTGAAAAGCGAACCTCTCTGCTAGCCAACAACAACAATATTGTCGAACTGGTTGCCGCGGTTGAGCGGCTCTCGAAAAGGCCCACCGTACTCAGTCTGTTAAAACCCGGCGATGCACTGACAACAGCACGCTCTACAAGCCTGATGGCATCACTGATTCCCGCAATTGACGCCAAAGCCAGCAAATTGCGCACGGATTTGACACAGTTGGCTACTATTCAAGTCAGACTATCCGACGAACGTTTCAACCTGAAAGATGGCCTGGAGCTATTAACCAAAAATCAACAAAAACTTGCTTCACTGTTCGAAAGTCGACGTGCTGAAGCAGGACAGGCAAGCGCCAGAGCCAGAGAATTAGCCCGCGAACTACAAGCCTTCAGCCGCGAAGCCAACTCGCTGAGGGAATTGATCGCGAAACTGGAACAACAGGCCGCAAAACAGCGGTCACTGGCGACTAGACGTGATACGCCGAACACAGTTGAACGTCCTTTTAGCAGCCTTGGCAAAGCGCTGAGCGAATTGAAAGGGCAACTGCCCTACCCAGCGATTGGGTCGATAAGCCAGCGATTTGGAGCCCGAGATGGGATTGACAGCGCAAAAGGAATACGGATCAGGACCCGCGACAGCGCACAAGTTATTTCGCCTTATGATGGCAGCGTTGTATTTGCCGGGCCGTTTAGAAACTATGGTCTACTGTTGATCATTGACCATGGAGGTGGTTACCATAGCTTGCTCGCTGGGTTTGAGACGCTGCAAAGCGCCGTTGGCCAGTGGGTATTGATGGGGGAGCCTATCGGAACCATGCCATCGGGCGCCAGCCAAGCTGAGCCGGGTGAGCTATATTTGGAACTGCGACGAAGCGGCACCGCGATTAACCCGCTGCCGTGGCTGCAAAAACAAACGGCCAGCGCACGTTAGGCGCCCGCCCGAGTAACGAGTAAACCCTGTTTTAGGGTATAGATGATGAAAGGTTTTCGACATGCGTAAATTATTAACCGGCGCGTTGATGGCATTGGCAATTTCGCTTCCCGGATTGCTGCCCGCGCACGCAAATGCTGCGGGCGACGAAGATGAATTTTACGAACGCCTCAATACTATGATGCGTATCTTCGATATGGTGCGCAAAGAGTATGTCGACGAAGTTGACGACAAACAGGTGATCGAAGCCGCTATTCAGGGCATGCTCAAGTCACTGGACCCACATTCCACTTACCTGAACCCAGACGTTTACCAACAGGTTCGCGTACAGATGGAGGGCGAGTACGGCGGCCTTGGCATCGAAGTTCAAATGGAAAACGGTGTTGTTAAAGTGGTCTCGCCGATCGACGAAACACCCGCCGCTAACGCTGGCATTCAGGGCGGTGACCTGATTACCCACATTGATGGTACCGCAGTAGTCGGCAAAACCCTGACCGAAGCAGTGAAAGAAATGCGCGGCCCTGTAGGCTCGCCGATAACCATCACTGTCATCCGCGAAGAAGAACCTACCCCATTTGAAGTGAAAATAACCCGCGAAAAAATATTGGTGCGCTCAGTGCGGCACCGGATTGAGGATGAAACCATCGGGTATATCCGCGTGACCACTTTTAATATGCAATCAGGCGTCGGCGTGGAAAATGCGATTAAGAAAATTGTCAGTGAATTGGGCGATGATCTGGACGGCGTGATCCTTGATTTACGCAATAATCCGGGCGGCTTGCTGGATGAAGCGATCCGAATTTCTGACGCTTTCCTCGACCGCGGTGAAATTGTTTCAACTCGCGGACGCCGCAAGGAAAACAACAGCCGCTGGTATGCTACCACCGGCGATATGTTAGACGGCGTGCCGGTAGTTGTGTTGGTTAATGCCTATTCTGCTTCTGCATCTGAGATTGTTGCCGGTGCACTGCAAGACCACCGTCGAGCAGTATTGTTGGGCGATAGGACCTTCGGCAAAGGCACCGTTCAAAGCGAAATACGCTTGGGTGGGGCTGGCGACCAAGCGGTGCGCTTGACAACTGCGCGCTATTTCACACCCAGCGGCGCATCCATACAGGAGCGCGGTGTAGAGCCGGATATTGAAGTATTATTCCCTAATCAACGCCGGGCTAAATTGCGCCGAGAGGCTGATTTGCAGGGGCATATCACTAACGACCAACGCAGCCAGGACCGCGCAGGTGAATATGATGAGCCTCTGCCGGAAGACATTGCAGACAAGACTGTCAAACCAGCCAAAAAACCAGCCGGTCAGCCAGATGTGCCGCCAGAAGATGTGCAGCTTCGCTATGCGATTAAATTGCTGAAAAACATGTCGGTACTGCCCAAGGAACAAATTGCAGAGCTACAGCAGCCGCGTTCTCGCTAGAAAATACAATGAATTCACAAGCCGGGCAGTTGTTCGGTTTGTGATTCGTTAAGTATTTGGGCCTATATTCCGACAAAATCACCACTAATACGAGACTGTTATATGCCGACTAGCTTCAAATCGCTTGCTATTGCCTGGGCTATCACATTGCTGGTTGTCGTTGGCGGCGTCTCGCTGCTTGAGGTCACCTATGAGGCCCCTGCACCGGTAGACGAACTGGCTGCCGCTGCAGATTCTGGCGCGATAGGCGAAGCGGAAAAAGAGCCGGAGATACCATTTAGGCCTATTCCGGTACAAGCATCTCCAGGCCTAATGGAAATGACCGATCAAGGCCCCCTGCCGATTATCGCTACTGACGGTAGGCGCCCTTTTGAGACCTACTCAGCAACCGCCATTCAGGCACCAATCGCGTACAAAATTGCAATCATCGTGTCTGACATGGGCAAGATATCGCGCACAACCCGCCGCGCGCTTAGCGACCTGCCGGCAAATACCACTTTCGCCTTTTCGCCCTTTGGACAAGGCATCAACGGTTGGGCGGAACAGGCCCGCCGCGCCAACCACGAAACATTGTTGATGATCCCGATGGAGCCAACAAATTACCCGCAGGATGACCCAGGGCCTCTAACACTTTTGGCGGCGCAAACACCCAGCCAGAACCTGAATTTGATGCGAGCATCCATGTCGAAACTGCAAGGGTATCTTGGCGTGATCAACAACAAAGGCTCACGCTTCACCGCAGCCAAAGAAAGCATGCGCCCGATGATGCAAGAGTTTCGTGCGCGCGGGTTGATGTATGTGGACAGCCAAACCTCGCAGTACTCTGCAGGCCCCGAGTTGGCCCGCGACGCTGGCGTGCCGGTTGCTGTGAACAGCCGGCTTGGTTTTCTCGATGAAGAACTCTCTGCGGCTGTGATAAGCGAGCGACTGGACGAGCTGGAAAAAATCGCCGCACGCGACGGTTATGCTGTTGGTGTGGCCCGGCCCTATCCGGTTTCCATTGATGCAATTCGCATATGGGCAGCTGGCCTTGAAAGCCGCGGCGGCGTGTTAGTGCCGATTTCCCAGGTCGCCGACAACCAACCGACCACACCATAATGCAGCCCGGCGGCGAGCATTCTAGTCTCCCCTACCGACCCTGCGTCGGCATACTTCTCATCAACAGGGACGACAAAATCTTTGTCGGAGAACGGCTTGATACGCCCGGCGCATGGCAAATGCCACAAGGCGGAATCGATGACGGCGAAGAATCTGACACAGCTGCCCTGCGTGAGCTGGAGGAAGAAACCGGTATAACGCCTGCGCTGTTAGCTGTTGAGGCCAAAACCGCCGACTGGGTGCTGTATGACCTGCCACCTCACCTGATCGGGAGGCTGTGGCGCGGTCGCTATGCAGGGCAAAAACAGCTCTGGTACAAAATGCGTTTCATGGGCAACAGCACAGATATCAATATCCAAACCAAACATCCGGAATTCGGGCGCTGGAAATGGTCTAAACCCACCGATGTGCTCGCAGAGATCGTTGAATTTAAGCGCAGTGTATACTCGGCCGTTCTAGCGGAACTACTTGATTAGAAACAAAAAAAGCGCCTAAAAGGCGCTTAATTCTGTAATTTAGCTAGTAGCCGTCTAAGAAACGATTTCAGACAACACTCTGCGCCACTCTAGCTCGGCTTCCGCCTGGTCGCGTGCCATATCGTCCGACGCAGCATTCACTGCACCCTGCGCCTCGGTAATGCCAGCTGCCAACTCAGTGGTGTCCACGCCATCCAGATCAATCATTTCTTCAGCAAGAATGGTCAGGCCAGTATCACTGATCTGGGCCAAACCACTTTTAACAAACAGCTTCTCTGGCTCGCCGGATTCGGTTTCATATATTTCAATAATACCGGGGCGAATTGTCGACATCATCGGCGCATGCGCGGGCATGGCACCGAAGTCACCGTCAGTGCCAGGCACAACAACCATCGCCACTTCAGCGTCTTTTAATAGGCGCTCAGGTGAGACAATTTCCAAATGCAGCGTATCTGTCATGATATCCAACTAACCTTAGCTTATGCTGCGTCCAACGCCAGCTTCTCAGCTTTTGCAACAGCTTGATCAATACCACCAACCATATAGAAAGCATTCTCTGGCAGGTGGTCATATTCACCAGCAACGATTGCCTTAGCTGATTTGACTGTGTCTTCCAACTGCACAAACTGACCTGGGAAGCCGGTGAAGATTTCAGCAACATGGAACGGCTGAGACAGGAATTTTTCCATCTTACGCGCCCGAGCCACAACCAGTTTGTCATCTTCTGAAAGTTCGTCCATGCCCAGAATGGCAATGATGTCCTGCAGGGACTTATATTTCTGCAGGATTTCCTGAACAGAGCGGGCAACCTGATAGTGGTCTTCGCCCACAACGTTCGGGTCCATGATGCGTGATGTACTATCCAACGGATCCACAGCAGGGTAAATACCCTTCTCTGAAATCGCCCGGTTAAGAACGGTTGTCGCATCAAGGTGCGCGAACGATGTTGCGGGGGCAGGGTCAGTCAAATCATCTGCTGGCACATATACGGCCTGCACAGATGTAATCGAGCCCTTCTTGGTTGATGTAATACGTTCCTGCATGGTTCCCATGTCAGTTGCCAGCGTTGGCTGGTAACCCACCGCCGATGGAATACGACCCAAAAGGGCAGACACTTCAGAACCCGCTTGAGTGAAACGGAAAATGTTATCAACGAAGAACAGCACGTCCTGGCCTTCTTCATCGCGGAAATATTCAGCCAATGTCAGCCCGGACAAGGCAACACGTGCACGCGCACCAGGAGGCTCGTTCATCTGGCCATAAACCAGCGCACATTTGCTTTCGCCTTCCAGGTTAATAACGCCTGATTCGATCATCTCGTGGTACAGGTCGTTCCCTTCACGGGTACGCTCGCCAACACCGGCAAACACCGAGTAACCACCGTGGCCTTTAGCGATATTGTTGATAAGTTCCTGAATAAGAACTGTTTTACCAACGCCCGCGCCGCCGAACAGACCAATCTTACCGCCCTTTGCGTATGGGGCAAGAAGGTCAACAACCTTAATACCAGTAACCAGAATTTCCTGTTCGGTTGACTGGTCACTGTAAGCAGGCGCTTCAGCGTGAATAGGCGCTGTGCGCTTGTGGCCAATGTCACCGCGCTCATCAATTGGCTCACCAACCACGTTGAGAATACGGCCCAGTGTTTCGGGGCCAACAGGAACCGAAATCGGTGCGCCCGTGTCGACAACTTCAGCACCACGAACCAAACCGTCTGTGGAATCCATCGCGATGGTACGAACGGTATTTTCACCCAGATGCAATGAAACTTCTAAAACGAGGCGGTTGCCACCATTGTCTGTTTCAAGCGCGTTAAGCATCGCCGGCAATTGATCATCAAACTGCACGTCAACGACGGCACCGATTACTTGCGTGATGCGGCCAGTGTTATTAGCCATTGGTTACACTCCTTCGTGTAATTTACTACAGCGCTTCCGCGCCCGAGATAATTTCAATCAGTTCTTTAGTAATATTGGCCTGACGGGTCCGGTTATAGGTAATCGTCAGGCTATCAATCATTTCGCCAGCGTTGCGCGTTGCGTTATCCATCGCTGTCATCCGTGAACCCTGCTCGGAAGCAGCATTTTCAAGAAGTCCGCGATAAATTTGGGTTGCAACATTGCGCGGCAGAAGGTCATCAAGAATAGACGCTTCGTCCGGCTCATATTCATATGTTGCACCGCCGAGGGCGTCGGCTGCATCGTCGTCTGTTTCAGCAATCGGTGCTGGAATAAGCTGTTGGTTCGTTGGCACCTGCACCAAAACAGATTGAAACTTGGCGTAAAACAGCGAAGCTACATCAAATTCGCCGCGCTCGAACATAGCCAAAACTTCATGCGCAATCGGCTGAGCATCAGCAAAGGCAAGACGTTTGACCGCAGACAGGTCTTTCAGATCAATGATCCGATCACCGTGGTCACGGCGAATAACTGCATAGCCCTTTTTGCCGATGCAAAGAATTTTCACCGTCTTGCCGTTTGCCAGCAATTCTTCGATATGAAGCTTTGCCGCCTTAACAATGTTGGTATTAAAACCACCGCAAAGGCCGCGCTCAGACGTTGCAACGATAACCAGATGCACGTCTTGCTTGCCAGTTCCAATCAGCAGCGGTGAAGAACCCGGCGTGTCTTGCGCCGACGAGCTAAGGCCCGCCAGAACAGTTTCCATCCGCTCAGCGTAAGGGCGTGCAGCTTCTGCTGCCTCTTGCGCGCGACGCAGCTTGGACGCCGCAACCATTTTCATGGCCTTGGTGATCTTCTGCGTCGACTTAACGGACGAAATCCGGTTTTTCAGGTCTTTAAGGCTCGCCATATGTCGCGCCTTTCTCTACTGAGTTCAAACTTAACTAAATGACTTCGCAAAAGCTTCGAGAATTGACTTCAGCTTGGCTGTAGTCTCATCAGACAGTTTCTGCTCAGATGCAATGGTTGCAAGCACGTCAGCATGCTTGCCGCGCATCTCTGCCAGATACTGCTCTTCAAAGCGGGTAACATCAGTTGTCGCGATTTTATCGAGATAACCGTTCACACCTGCGAAGATAGACACAACCTGCTCTTCAATTGTCAGCGGCGAATATTGCGCCTGCTTCAAAAGCTCGGTCAAACGCGCACCGCGGTTCAACAATTGCTGAGTCGCTGCATCCAGATCAGAACCGAACTGGGCGAAAGCTTCCATCTCACGGTACTGGGCAAGCTCAAGCTTAATAGAACCCGCAACCTGCTTCATCGCCTTAATCTGCGCTGCAGAACCCACACGAGACACCGACAGGCCAACGTTAATCGCCGGGCGAATCCCTTTGTAGAACAACTCAGTTTCCAGGAAAATCTGACCATCTGTAATCGAAATCACGTTGGTTGGGATGTATGCAGATACGTCGCCAGCCTGTGTTTCAATAATTGGCAGCGCTGTAAGTGAACCACCACCAGCGGCATCAGACATTTTCGCAGAGCGCTCAAGCAGGCGACTGTGAAGATAGAACACATCACCAGGGTATGCTTCGCGTCCAGGAGGGCGACGAAGAAGAAGTGACATCTGGCGGTAAGCAACAGCCTGTTTGGTCAGGTCATCATATACGATCACGGCGTGCATACCGTTGTCGCGGAAATATTCGCCCATGGCTGCGCCAGTGTATGGCGCAAGGAACTGAAGCGGAGCAGGCTCTGACGCGGTTGCGGCTACAACAACGGAATATTCCATCGCGCCTTTTTCTTCCAACATCTTCACGATCTGCGCAACAGTTGAACGCTTCTGACCTACGGCCACATATATGCAGAACAATTTCTCATTGTCTGCAACGGCGTCGTTGGTCAGTTTTTGGTTGATGAAAGTATCAATCGCAACAGCAGTCTTACCGGTTTGGCGGTCACCAATGATAAGTTCGCGCTGACCGCGGCCTACTGGCACCAGTGCGTCGATGGCTTTAAGGCCAGACTGCATGGGCTGATCAACCGATTTCCGTGGGATAATGCCAGGGGCTTTCACCTCAACACGGGTACGATCAACATTGTCGATCGGGCCTTTACCGTCGATGGGATTACCCAGCGCGTCAACAACGCGGCCCAGCAAACCTTTGCCAGTTGGCACGTCCACAATGGCGCCCGTCCGCTTGACGATGTCGCCTTCGCGAATGCCTTGGTCATTACCGAAGATAACAACACCAACGTTGTCGCTTTCCAGGTTCAGCGCCATACCTTTAATGCCGCCTGGGAATTCGACCATTTCACCAGCCTGAACATTGTCGAGGCCGTAAACACGGGCGATACCATCACCAACTGAAAGAACGGTACCAACTTCTGAAACTTCAGCGTCAGCGCCAAAGTTTGCGATCTGGTCCTTCAGGACCTTAGAGATTTCCGCCGCACGGATGTCCATTATTGAACACCTTTCATAGCGATTGCGAGGTTATCGAGTTTGGTTTTCAAGGAGCTATCGATCATGCGAGAGCCAACTTTTACTTTCAATCCGCCAAGAAGGCTTTCATCCACGACCTGATCAATTGTCACGTCGCGTCCGATGGCGGATTTCAAATTCTTTTCCAAAGTAGTCATTTGAACTGCGCTGAGTTTGGAAGCACTCACCACATTTGCACTTACTTCACCGCGGTGATCCGCAACCAGTGTTTCAAAGGCCTGAATGATAAGTTCCAGGGCAACAAGACGCCGATTCGCTGCCAAAACGCCGAGGAAGTTTCCAGTTAGCTTTGAAAAGCCCGCGCTTGCCGCAACCGCATCAACACCCTTTTGTTGATCGTCGCGTGTAATAATCGGCGAGGAAACAAGAGTGTTAAAATCGGCACTGTCTGCAAGCAAAACGCGCATATTGGCCAGGTCTGCCTCAACGTCCTGCAAGGCATTGTTTTCAACGGCTAGGTCGAATAACGCCAGCGCATAGCGGCCCTGTAGGCCTGAAACAATCGCTTTTTGCGAGGTCACGAACGAAGTCCCCTGAAATAATCGCTGAACCTAATGGTTCGACTATGTGAGGCATTCCAAAAAAGACCGCGCTCACGCTCAAATTGTTGGTCGCTTCAATCTGGACGAATTCGCCCCTATTTGGCGCTGACCAGACCAAATGCGTGCTCCCTCTAGCATAGAGATTTATGGCTTGCAACCCGACAAATCGAGAGAATCCAAAATCTTTGCTATCCGGGGCTTTTGGGCCGCCTGAACCACAGAAATTCTGCATTGTTTAATTGGGGTAAATCGTCAGAAAAACAAGGGCCAAAACAAAGGGAAATACTGAATAACTCCCGTAACCGGACAAAAGCTACAAAAAGCTATAAGGGTCGATATCAATCTTGATCCTGACGCCTTTTATCTGCCGCGTGTTTTGCACCCAGTTGCGCACCACCGGTTGAAGGCCGCCGCGTTTTTTACTGTGCACCAATAGCCGGACCCGGTGCAGACCACGCACCCGGGAAAGCGGCGCAGGCGCTGGCCCCATGAAAGCAATGTCCGCGGTGCCCGGCGCGCTCGTCGCCAGCAATCGGCCCTGATCAACGACCGCCGCCATATCGGCGCCCGATAGAATAAGCGACGTAAGCTGACCAAACGGTGGCATCTGATATCTCGCCCGGGCTTCTTGCTCCGCCTTCATGAAAGTTTCACCGTCACCGGAAAGAAGCGCCTGCACTACCGGATGCTCCGGCTCGTAGGTTTGCAAATACACTGTTCCCGGCTTGTCGGCCCGACCTGCACGGCCTGCCACTTGCACCAGTTGCTGGTACGTGCGCTCGCCCGCCCTCAGGTCTCCGCCGCGAAGGCCCAGATCAGCATCAATAACGCCCACGAGGGTCAAGTTGGGGAAATGATAGCCTTTGGTCACAATCTGAGTGCCAATAACAATGTCCAGAAGGCCACTGGCGATCTGCTCGACCATCGCAGCTGTTTGCCGCGGGTTGGTCATCGTGTCGCTGGTCATCACCGCGATACGAGCGTCGCCGAATTCGCTGGATACTTCTTCAAATAAGCGCTCCACGCCCGGGCCGCACGCCACAAGACTGTCCTTCGATTCGCACTCGGGACACATTTCCGGAGACGGCCTGACAAAACCGCATTGGTGACATTGCAATTCTTTGCGGAAGCGATGCTCTACCAGCCAAGTAGAGCAGCTGGGGCACTCAATCCTGTGCCCGCAAGTACGACACAGTGTCAGCGGTGCATAACCGCGCCGGTTCAAAAACAGCATCACTTGTTCGCCGTTTGCGATCGTATCTTTCATCGCGGCCACCAACGGCGGCGCAAGCCACTGACCTGCTGACGGCGCATCGGCGCGCAAATCTACCGCCTTCATAGCCGGGAGCACCGCAGCGCCGAAGCGCTCTCGCAACACAAGTTTTTGATATTTGCCGCTGTCCGCATTCACCAACGTTTCCAGCGAAGGCGTTGCACTGGCCAACACAATTGGACAGCCCGCAAGCTTTGCCCGCACAATCGCCATATCGCGGGCATGATACAAAACCCCCTCTTCCTGTTTGAATGAAGGGTCGTGCTCCTCGTCAACTGTAATGAAAGCTAGCTTCTTAAACGGCAAAAACAAGGCCGAACGCGCACCGACCACAACTCGGGCTTGCCCGCTTGCCACCGCCCGCCATGCCCGCCTGCGCGCTGCAATTCCAATATCCGAATGCCACACCACCGGGCGGGTGCCAAACCGGGTTTCAAACCGTGTTAACCACTGTGATGTCAACGCGATTTCAGGTACCAGCACCAAAACCTGGGTACCGTCTTCTTTCAACGCTTCAATAAGGCCTTCAAAATAGACTTCGGTTTTACCTGAGCCTGTGATGCCATCCAGAAGAAAAGGTTTGAAGCCGCCTTCCCAAACACAATCTCGAATCGCCTGTGATGCCACCTGTTGCTCGCCTGATAATGCAGGCCCTTCAAGGCTAACGTCCGGCAAACTGAAAGGCCGGTCAACCGATATCTCGATAGTCTGCAGCGCGCCTGTTTTGGCAAGACCTGAAACAACAACGGCAGACACGCCTGCTCGCTCGGCCAGTTCAGGACCCGTTGAAGGAGTGCCCCCAGCGCAGTCCAGCACTGATTGCCGTGCTGTGGTTATTCGAAGACCCTCAGGCACATCACCCTTTATATAGTGTGTTCGCACCGGCACTTCGGCCAGCGCCGCCGGCGATGAAAGCGCCATACGTAGCACCGCCCCGGCTGAGGACAGCGTATAGGCTGCGACCCAATCAATGAACTTTCGCAGGTCGTCAGCCATCAGCGGCAATGGCAGAATTTTCTCGACGGGTTTCAGTTTCTCCAGCGGAAGTTGTTTGTCGCCGCTCTGGTTGTCATCGTCCCAAACAACGCCCACAGCAGACCGGCCAGACAACGGCACCTGAACGATAGTGCCCCGCGGCGGCACGGTCTCGCCCGGCGGCAACCGGTAATCAAGCACACCTTTCAGCGGCAATGGCAGCAACACCCGAACACGGGCGGGCGCCGGGTTACTGTCATTTAAATCCAGAATGGCCTGCCCCATTTAAGCATGATGTCCTGTTGCGGTTGAAAGTGCTTTACGCGTCGCAGCATAAGAAGCCACCGCCGCAACCGCAATCACCCATCAAGGCTGTTTCGCTAAAAATATTGGCCAATGCAACATTCTTGGCTAGGCAGACCCCGCTTGCGCATTTATAAAGCTTGCAGGTTCAACCATATTCATACCGCTTATAGCGATCTCAGTTAAAGCGACCCAAGGAGCGCCACCATGAAATTCTTTCTCGACACCGCCAACATCGACGAGATTCGCGAAGCCAATGCAACTGGCCTTCTGGACGGCGTCACCACCAACCCGTCATTAATTAAAAAAGCGGGCAGGGAGTTTTTTGAGGTTATCGCGGAAATTGCGGCAGAAGTTGACGGTCCGGTGTCGGCTGAAACGGTCGCGCATGACCATGAAACTATGCTCAAAGAAGGCCTGAAGTGCGCCAAGATCGCCGACAATATTGCGGTAAAAGTTCCCTTGACGTTGGACGGCCTTAAAACCTGTAAGGCGCTGCGCGCAGAAGGCATCATGGTCAATGTGACCCTGTGTTTCTCGGCCAATCAGGCTTTACTGGCAGCAAAAGCCGGTGCCAGCTTTATCTCGCCGTTTGTTGGTCGTCATGACGACGTGGGCTTTGATGGTATGGAACTGATCGAAGACATCCGCACCATTTACGACAATTACGACTTTGATACTGAAATTCTGGTGGCATCTGTGCGCCACCCGGTGCACGTACTGGAAAGTGCGCGCATCGGCGCTGATGTTGCAACTTTTCCGTGGGATGTGATGAAAAAACTGTTCAACCACCCGCTGACGGCTAGCGGCCTTGCCGGGTTTGATAAAGACTGGGCGGCGACCGGTTTTTCCATCCTTTAACTAGCGATCTATTGTCGAATGAGCCAAGTCGCCTTCAATCAAATTCACGGTGAATGCGACTGGCCGGACCTAACAGGCGTCCCACCGTGGAACTATACGCTCGGTGGTGGTGGGCGCGAATTGATTGACCGCGTTATCAGCGAATCAGGCGCAGGCACCATGCTAGAAATCGGGTGTTTCCTATGCGCGTCGGCGCGGCGTTGGCTATCAAACCACCCGAACCTTAAACTCGTTGGTATCGACCCTTGGGACGACGGGCTGATTGATCAGGTGGCGCGCTATATTGGCCGCCCCAACCTGACCCGCAAATACCCCGATCCGACGGTCCAACAGCAAATGCTGGCAGACATTACCAAAAACAGCCCCTACGCCACCGCACTAGCCAATGTGGTAGAATTCAGGGACAGGTTCGTCCCGGTGCGCGGCTTGTCGCCCAATATGCTGTATGAGCTGAAAGACAAAGGCTTCGAGCCTGACATTGTCTATATCGACTGCGACAAAAAAACTGATGAACTGGAAGTAAGCCACAAACTATGGCCAAACGCCCATATTACGGGCGATGACTGGCACTGGAACCGGGCCCACGGCTATCCCATGCGCACGGTCGTGAATGAATTCGCAGAGAAGCACGGCTTTACCGTCGAAGCAGACTGGGCCACTTGGATTCTAAAGCGCTAGTGCTAATCGTCTGTATCAACCCATGTAACATGGCCCATTTTCCGGCCCGGGCGCGGATCGGACTTTCCGTAATGATGAAAACTGGCTTTTGGGTCCGCCAAATATTGCTCGCTGTCGATAATATCATCACCCAGCAAGTTTTTCATCCGAATGATACCGCGCGCATTGGTTGCGCCTAGCGGAAGATCGCAAATGGCGCGGATATGCTGCTCAAACTGGCTGGTGGCTGCACCGTCCATGGTCCAGTGACCGGAATTATGCACCCTTGGTGCAATCTCGTTGGCTATAATCTTGCTATCCGCGTCGCTGACGAACATTTCAACCGTCATCACGCCCACATATTCAAGCGCGTTGGCAACTTTGGCCGCAATCACTTTGGCTTTGGCCTCCACCATGTCACTTACTTTGGCCGGCACAGTAGTGAGATCAAGGATATGGTTGGTATGAACATTTTCACTGACTGGATAGGCCGCCACGTCACCGGATGCGCTGCGGGCAACAACCACACTGATTTCCCGGTCAAAATTGACAAACCCCTCCAAGATTGCGGGCGTGTTGCCGGTAACCGAAAGCACCTTATCCAGGTCTTTTGAGCTTTTAACCAGCTGCTGGCCCTTGCCGTCATAGCCAAATCGCCTGGTTTTGGCCACCGACGGACGCCCAATCGCCTTAAAAGCTTCTTTCAGTTCCGCTGCAGTATGGAATGCCTGATAAGGCGCGGTTTTAACCCCGGAATCCGCCAAAAATTCCTTTTCGGTTAATCGGTCCTGACTGACCATTAACGCGCGCGCGCCGGGTCGAAGTAGGGTGTTTTTTGAAACGATATCGGCGGTTTGCGCAGGAACATTCTCAAATTCGTATGTTGCCACATCCACTGAACGGGCGAAGTCGGTCAGTGCCTCTTCGCTGGTGTAGGGCGCAACTGTTACTTTGTCGGCAACCTGAAACGCCGGGCTGTTTTCTTCCGGACAATAAATATGGCAGCGATAGCCAAGATTAGCTGCCGCCAGTGCCAGCATGCGCCCAAGCTGGCCACCGCCTAGAATTCCGATTGTACCGCCCGGATTAATACGTGTCATGGCAGGCCCCCGCTTGCACTATTGCAGTTATTTTACCGGTTCTTCAGCGACACTTGCTGTTTGTGCTGCGCGCCAATCATCGAGGCGGGCTGCAAGCGCATCGTCCATAAGCGCCAAAACCGCCGCCGCCAGTAAGCCGGCGTTTTTAGCGCCCGCATTACCAATAGCCAGCGTTCCAACCGGCACACCGCCGGGCATCTGCACGATTGAAAGCAAACTATCCTTGCCTGATAGCATACTGGATTGAACTGGCACACCAAACACTGGCAGAGGTGTCATAGCAGCAGCCATTCCCGGCAAGTGCGCCGCGCCGCCCGCGCCCGCGATAATGCATTTCAAACCCTTGGCTTTAGCCCCTTTGGCATAATCATATAGTCGATCAGGTGTTCGGTGAGCGGAGACAATTTTTGTCTCGTAACCGACACCCAGCGCATCCAGCACATCTGCCGCATGTTTCATGGTTGGCCAGTCTGATTGACTGCCCATAATAATCCCTACGGAAGGCGCTGCATTCGGCACGGCAAATATCCCATATTTTGGCCCTTGGGGCCCCTGTTCTGCAGAAGCGCGCATTATAGACACGGGCCTTTCGAATGCAAGCTGGAGATGCCCGTCTGGACCGGTTTGCGATGCTCAAGCAGGATTAGCTTGATGGCAACAGTTCATTAATACTAATAATGATACAAGGTATTCAGTTATATACTGATAGCTATTGGAATTGACAGGAATTGGGATGAAAGTCTCCAGTACGCCAGGAGTCGTGAGAACCGCGCCAACAAGTCCAGCGCGCCGCACCAGCAAAACTGGCTCGGCAGGTGACACATCTGCTGTTCGAAAGATTGATGACACAGTGGAGGTTTTGGGCATTCCGCCAGAGGAAATGACCGAACGGGTTCAAAGTGCCATTATGTCTTTGATGCGGGAAGTTGACAGCCTGCGCCAAGAATTGGACAACACCAACCGGCGCCTGCGCCAGATGGAAGATGTTGCCGATACCGATGCGCTGCTGCCAATACCCAACCGCCGGGCGTTTGTGCGCGAACTAAGCCGGATGATTTCTTTTGCCGAGCGGTACGGCACCCCCTCCACGCTGATGTTCATTGACCTCAATGACATGAAGAATATCAATGACAAATACGGCCATGATGCAGGTGACAAAGCGCTTTTTCACATCGCGCGACTACTGGCAGACAATGTGCGGACAACCGACGTGATTGGCCGGTTGGGCGGCGACGAATTCGGTGTTATTCTGGCCCAAGCCGATGAAAAAATTGGTGCTGAAAAAGCCGCTTCGCTGGCAAAGATTATTTCGGACAATACGCTGGAGCTGGACGGCGACACACTGAACATGAGCCTTGCTTTTGGAACCTATACCTTCCGTTCGGGCGATAAACCCGACGACGCGCTCGATAAAGCGGACAAAGCGATGTATGAAAACAAACGCGACATGAAGGGCGAAGACAACGCCCGCTGACCGCTGAAAACCCGCTCACCAAAGTTCCTCACAGTTCCAAGGGCCGACGCCCTAGGCAATAATATCCGGCAACAACAGCCCCTCAAGTTTGGTAATTTCATCCTTGAGCGACAACTTGCGCTTTTTTAGCCGCTGAACCTGCAACAGATCAAACACACCGGCAGACTGGACCGCCTTGATGGCAGCATCCAGGTCACCGTGTTCTTCTTTCACGGCTGCAAGTCTTGCACGAACGGCATCTTCGTCCATTTTTCACCTTTGGTTGGACATCCACCTGATGGTATCATTTTACCCTGAGGCCGCTGTTTTACAAAACTAAATTAAATTGAATCCTTTGATGCAACAAACTAAATGGAAAGACCAATTCATGTTGTTCAAAACAAACATTTGCAAACAAGGGCAACCGGCATGACACCAATGTTTGCCCCAGATGAATTTTGGGAATTTGCAGCGGATCAATATGGGTTGGACGGCGTGAAAGAACGATGCCTCGCACTGCAAAACGGCCACAGTGTCGATATCAATTTGCTGCTGTTGTGCCACTGGCTGGACTGCCAACAGCTTGTAATCGCCGAAAATACTTTGCGCGAGCTAGTTCGGATATCCGACCATTGGCAAAAAAGCCGATTGGCCCCGCTGAGAGCCAAGCGTACGGCAATGAAAAAAACAGACACATCGTACCAGGCGGCGCTGGCGAGGGAATTAGCCGAAGAAAGAAACGAGCAGCGAGCGCTTATTGCCTGCCTTAATCAACCTTCGGCTTTGGAGAGTGGACGATCTTTTTCTTGCCCAGTGAACCTTATTGCTTACGCCGCCCAAAAACCATTTCCGCTGGACGAAGTTCAAACTTGGGCTACGCAGCAACGTGGGTAAATTTTGACGACGTAATTAAAGCCAACTACACGAGTCTATATAATTACGTCGCTGCGAAAAATACCTGGCTGTTTTAAGATGGCTCTAAACCCCGATGATATAAATGAAACTTTAAACTCAAATTCTTTCCGTGACTCTGGCTTTCATAAATGATGAAATGTGAGGGTAACAAAATGAAGAAGGAGATAAAGGTATGAGCTTAGATGTGCATGTTGCCACATTGAACCAAAAACATGCTGAAATTGAGGACGTTATCGCTCGCGAAGAATTACGACCGCAACCTGACGCGATAAAGCTCATGGACCTGAAGAAGCAAAAGCTCCGACTTAAAGAAGAAATGGTCCGTTTGGACCTGCGACATTAGCCAGATTTTCATTTGATGATCTAACAAAAAAGCGCGAGGCATTTGCCCGCGCTTTTTTGCTGAATTATTTTAACGTCACCAACCACGCTTATTCGTCGGTTTTGGCTTCGCCGTCACTGTCCGTTAGGCCTTCTGTGGCCGCTTGATCTTCTGCGACTGCGGGCTCTTCTGTAACAACCGGCTCTTCAATAGCAGCTTCTTCAGGCTCGGCAATCGCTTCCGCCTCAGGCGTTTCAACCTCTGGGGCGACTTCTTCAGCAGCTGCAGCGGCCTTTACTCTGGACGGTCGCTTGGCTTCAGCGGCAGCCTCTGCCTTGGCAGCAGCTTTCTCACGTTTAACCGCGGCAATTTGTACAGCCTCGTCAAGCTCAAGTTGTTTGCATAACCCTACGCCAACAGGGTCTTGCGGGCGAATATTGGAAATATTCCAATGCGACCGCTCTCGGATTGCCTGAATGGTTGGCATGGTTGTACCAACAAGGCGGCTGATCTGCAGATCGGTCAATTCCGGGTGATTACGCACCAACCATGCGATGGCGTCGGGCTTGTCCTGACGCTTGGAAACAGGTGTATAGCGCGGACCTTTTGTGCGCGGCACAGCCTTTACATCATACTCGGAAATAACAAGCCTGGCCGAAGGGTCTTCCTGACATCTATCCAGTTCAGACTGCGCCAGTTGGCCACTGGTTGTTGGGTCTTGGCCGACAATATGTGCACCAACGGTGCCGTCGGCGATACCCTGAATTTCCAATTCATGCAGGCCGCAAAATTCAGATATCTGAGTGAATGTCAGAACGGTATTATCCACTAGCCAAACTGCTGTTGCCATAGGCATTAATGGTTGTGTCATCGCAAAATTCCTAAACTACAAATTTCTCCATTCGCAGAACTGCTTTCGCAGCCTGCCCCCCAGCGAACTATATTTTCCTGAAAGGGGTGGAGAGGTATCTCTCTCACAGCGCGACACTACCACAAATTAGGCGGCTGTCACCGCGAATAATGCGCCTTTAACTCCTATTATGTCGATTTAGACTCCGGTTTCACCGATTTACAGTCGTTTTTTGGCTAAATCTCGAGGATAATCTTGCCCATATGGCCGCTAGACTCCATCAACGCATGTCCGACACTGGCTTCGGCCAATGGCAAAACCGTATCAATAACTGGTTTCACTGCACCTTTTGCCAGTAGCGGCCAGACATTTTCTTTCAACGCTTCGGCAATCGCCCCCTTAAAAACGTTATCGCGGGGCCGTAGTGTGCTGCCGGTCAAGGTCAAGCGTTTCAGCATTACTGGTAGCATATTGATCTCAACCTGCGGCCCGGTCAGGAAAGCGATCGATACATGCCTACCATCCGGCGCGAGACACTGAATGTTTTTGGCGATATAGCTGCCGCCGACCATGTCCAGCACCACATTCACACCCGCACCGTCAGTGTATTCAGCCACACAAGATTCGAAGTCTTGCTCGCGGTAATTGACCACCAAATCAGCGCCGAGCGTGCGGCAAAAATCAGACTTCTTTTCGCTGCCGACGGTTGTGATCACTTTGGTACCTACGGCTTTGGCTAACTGGATTGCGGTTGAGCCAATACCCGACGACCCACCGTGAACCAGCACTGTTTCGCCCGCCACTAAGCCCGCGCGGTCAAACAGGTTGGACCACACGGTAAAATAAGTTACCGGCAATGCTGCCGCCTGAACAAACGAAAAACCTTCCGGCACGGGCAAGCATGTTTCAACCGGCGCAACGCACAGTTCGGCGTAGCCCCCGCCCGGCACCAGAGCGCAAACACTGTCGCCGACACTAAAGCCCGATACGCTGCTGCCCAGCGCTTCAACCACGCCCGCAACCTCAAGCCCGGGAATATCCGATGCACCCGGGGGTGGAGGATACAATCCCATGCGCTGAACCACATCAGGCCGGTTGATGCCCGCCGCTTTCACCCTGATCAAAAGTTGACCCGCATCCGCCACCGGGTCAGGCCGGTCGCAAATTTGCAGCACATCAGCGCCGCCCGGTTCGATTATTTCAATTGCTTTCATCGTATGCCTTTCACGGTTATGATGCGGCAAATATGCCAGATGCCTCAGCCATCACAAGTACCAATGGCACATGGATGAGTATCAACCAACCTATCAGGTGAAAAAATGGATTTTGACGATGCACCGCGCAAGAAAACCGGCCCACTAACTGACCTGGAAAGGGAAGACTTGTCCACTGTCAGTGCTGACGAACTGCAGGAACGAATAGAGCGGCTTCAGGACGAAATCTCGCGCACCCAAATCGAGATAAAAGCCAAACAGTCCAGCCGGGCAGCAGCCAACGCATTTTTCAATTCATGATTGAAGAAACTTCACTGCCGCCAATTCAAGAATTTGGCGGATGTCGATGCGGCGCGGCTCGTTATGAAGTTGACGTCACAGAAGCTCATACACTTGCCTGTCACTGTCGCGATTGCCAGACACATCTAGGAAGTCCATTTTCTGTTTTCTTTATCGTACCGAAAAACAAGTTTCGATGGATAAGCAAACCCAAAGGAGCTGTGTCTTTTAGCGATACGGCTGTTCGACAATTTTGCAAATCCTGTGGCACCTATTTGAAATGGGTAGGCACAAATTCCAAAAATGACGCCGAAGTTAATGTCATGACCTTAGACAACCCTTCAATTCTTACAATAAACGAAGAAATATTCACTCGCACAAGAATGCCTTGGGTACAACCAATAGAGGGGGCGATTCAGCACTTTGCAGGTCGTCACTAATAGACCGAAAAGGTGGAGGCAAACCACAAAGGATCGCCTCCACAAGTAAACGACAGCGAGGGTCGTTGGGAGAAAACATAAACGGGAAGGAAAAGCCCTAGGCTGGCTTCAGGGTTCAAACAACCTGAGGGCCATTCACCAAAGCACGGCCGGAGTTTTAGGCCGCGTCAGACTCGATGGTCTTCATTTGGCTTTCGCCAGACCTAATCGAAATATTACGCGGCTTCTTATGATCCGGGATCACGCGACGCAACTCAATTTCCAGCAAGCCATTTTCAAACTTGGCGTCACCCACCTGAATGGTGTCAGCCAATTCAAAGCGGCGCTCGAACGCGCGCTTGGCGATGCCGCGATGCAGAAAACTGCGCTCGGTTTCGGTCTCTTCGGCCTTGCCCGCGAGCACAAGCGTACCTTCCTGCACTGTAATGGTCAGTTCTTCAGGCGCAAAACCTGCCACCGCCATGGTGATGCGATAGTCGTCCTCAGACAATTTTTCAATATTGTACGGCGGATAAGCCGCTGCGCCGTCGCTGGTTAGCGCCGAATCAAGCAATCGGTTCAGATGATCGAAGCCGACAGTGCTACGCATTAAAGGGGATAAATCGAAAGTTCTCATGTCAAGCTCTCCTACAGAAGCAACTAGATTGTATGACCCGCCATAATGGCCCGGCCGGAATATTCGTCAGTCCCGCTCAAGCGGCGACCGAACAAATCTTATGTAGGAATGACAAATAAATCTTGCAAGAGCAGACAAAGAAAAAGACGCCGAAAATCAGCGCCTTTTCCAAATAATCAAATAGTGTCAGAGGCTTACTTGTTAAGCTTCAAACCACCAAAACGCTTGTTAAAGCGTGCCACACGGCCACCTTCCAGAACTTGGCGAGTGCCGCCAGTCCATGCAGGGTGCGACTTAGGGTCGATCTCAAGGTTGAGAGTATCACCTTCCGAGCCCCATGTTGAACGAGTCTCAAAAGTTGTCCCGTCAGTCATAACCACTTTGATTGTGTGGTACTCGGGATGAATATCTTGTTTCATTGGTCGTATCTCCAAAAACGAGGCGTCCGTATAGGATATAGCGCAAACGAATGCAAGGCTGTTCTGTTCATTTCTTACTGGCTTGGTGCATTTTCTGTCAGACTGTCAATTGTTCGGCGACGGTTCGGCAGTAATTTAAACTGAATTGGGATTTGAATCGTTGGCTTTTGGCCTCATCGCGCTTATATGACAGATCAGTCCAGTGAGGAAATAAAGCCAATGAGCGACAGTACAATTCGCCAAGAACACCAGCCCCCTAAAGGCAAACTTGTCAATCTGAAAACCCTTTGGTCTTTCGTTCGGGTATATAAGCCCCAGCTTTTTTGGGCCGGCTTCTTTCTAATAATCGCCGCGCTTACCGTACTGATAGTGCCAACCGCCCTCGGCGACATTGTCGATAAAGGCTTTTCAGCCGACAACGCCCAGAAGGTGGACGACTATTTCTATATATTTTTCGGCATCGTTGTGGTTATGGCTGTTGCAACCGCCGCACGCTTCTACTTCGTAACCTGGCTTGGTGAACGGGTGGTTGCTGACATAAGAAAAGCGGTTTACGAACGACTAATCACCTTGTCGCCCGAGTTTTTTGAGGAAAACCGGCCTGGTGAAATTGTTTCGCGGCTCACCGCAGACACCACACTGGTGCAGACCATCGTTGGCTCAAGTGTATCAGTTTGGGCGCGTAATTTTCTAATCGCCGTCATCGGCACAGTGTGGCTGTTTTTCATGTCACCGGAGTTGATGACCTATATCCTGCTTATGATTCCCCTGCTGCTCGGCATCATTATTGTGGTCGGCAAACGTGTGCGCACCCTATCGCGCACCAGTCAGGACAAAGTGGCTGACGTGGGCGCACGTGCCAACGAATCACTGTCGGCGCTTAACATTGTGCAGGCATTCACCCAGGAACAATCCGAGGCGCGGCGCTTTGGCAGCCACGTAGACGATGCCTTTTTAGCTGCCAGGCGGCGAATTCAGGTGCGCGCCGCGCTTACCTTCACCATGATATCGATGATTTTCGGTGCCATTGCATTGGTGCTATACCAAGGCGCGCAGGACGTCATCGCCGGTTCAATGACCGGTGGTCAAATGCTCGATTTTATTATGCGCGCAGTCTTTGTTGCCGGGGCGTTTGGTGCTCTTTCTGAAGTATACAGCGAATTACAACGCGCTGCGGGGGCTGCCGGACGGCTAGCGGAATTGTTAAGCGCTGAGGCAATCATCAAGGCGCCAACCAAGCCTGTTGCTGTGCCCGCTGACCTTAAGGGCGAAATTCGCTTCAACGATATCACCTTTAATTACCCCAGCAAGAAAGATGAGGCTGCTCTTTCGGGCTTTAATCTGACCGTGAAGCCCGGTGAAACGCTTGCACTTGTGGGACCTTCCGGCGCTGGGAAAACCACCGTTTTACAGCTGCTGCTTCGCTTTTATGATCCGCAAAATGGTAAGATTACCATTGATGGAATCGATATTTCAGAAACCGAACCTACCGACTTCAGGAAATATCTGTCGCTTGTACCGCAAGAAACTATCATTTTTGCCGATTCGATTGCCGAAAACATTCGCTATGGCCGGTTAGATGCGTCCGACGAAGACGTGCGCGCGGCAGCCCAAGCTGCGGCAGCTCATGAATTTATCGAACGGTCTGATCAGGGTTACGATACTTTCCTTGGAGAACGCGGCACGCGGCTGTCCGGTGGCCAGCGTCAACGTATCGCCATTGCTCGCGCTATCCTGCGCGACGCACCTATATTATTGCTGGATGAGGCCACCAGCGCGTTGGACGCTGAATCAGAACTGAAAGTGCAGAGCGCGCTTGAAAATTTGATGAAAAACCGTACCACACTTGTGATCGCGCACCGACTGGCAACGGTGAAAAAAGCCGACCGTATTATCGTTCTGGACGAAGGCAAAATAGTTGCGGAGGGCACACACGCGGAACTGGTCGCCAAAGACGGGCTTTACAAACGATTGGCAGACCTTCAATTTGGAGGTGACACCGACGTTTGAAGTTGGAGCACGTAATGCCGCCACTATTGTTCATTCATATTCCTAAAACAGCTGGCACCAGTTTTAACAACGCAGCAGCACAGATTTTTGGTGATTCGGCGTTTGAGCGGGATTACGGGTCCGGCTCGCCAGACACATCACCTTTGGTCGCGAAGCATATATACGGCAAAGCTCAGGATGCATATGCTTTCTACCAGGCTTTCATGGCGGAAAAAAAACAATGGATGACTGGGCATGTTTTTGCCGAAACTTACCTGCACTTATTTGAAGCTGCCAACAGTATTGCTTTTGTTCGTGATCCGGTAGAACGCGTGATATCTGAGTTTCATCACCGCCAAAAACACTTTGACCTTGATAGGGACTTTGTCGATTTCTACCGCGACCCCAGCGAAACAAACAAACAGTTTCGCATGATTGGCCAATGTCCTTGGCAAGCCTTTCATATGGTCGGTTTGCAAGAACGCTACGACGAATGCCTCCAGCTTTTTGAACAAACAAAAGGACTGGCTTTTGAGAACATACGGATCAATACCCGATCAAGCGATCAGGCAACTGAAATTAGTCCTGTAGTAAGACAGGATATCTTGCGCTGGAACGAACGCGATCATATTTTCTATCAGCAGGTAGCAACCTATCTGGAGAAACAGCTTTCCGTCGCCGCAGAGAAAAAGCCGTTTTGTTATCATGACTTTGGATTTTCAGCGGGCGAGCATATCATCGGCTGGGCCTTCTACGTCGGGCAGGAAAATCCCGCCGAAATAGGGCTATATGTGGACGGGGAAATGGCAGCGTCAACCCATGCCAGCGAACATATTGCCGAATTGCAAAACATTGGTGTCCCGCGCGCTGGTAACGTAGGGTTTCGCTTTGTTTTGGATGGCTACAAGAATGCTGAAACGATTGAATTGAAGGCCGTGGACACAGACCAATCACTGTTCTTTTGGCAATCGACCTAAACGCCCGTTATTTTTGCCCATCAATTAGTGTCGGGACAATTTTTTGGGCAACAATCTGATTGGGAATAAACTGAGTCCGTTTGCCGTAGTTTTTTCCGGTAAATGAAGCAACCAAGTTAAGTTCTGGAACAATGAAGATAAAGTTACCGCCATTGCCGTGTGCGTACAGAAGGGTGACTTTTTTCCCCTTTACTTCGCCGCTGTCGCGCCACCAAAGATAACCATATTTTTCGCGGCGTTCCGGAATTTCAGTTTGTTCGGATGTAATGGTCGCAAGCCACTTTGCGTCAATAATTTGCTCATTGCCCCACTCCCCTTTTGCCAGCACCAGACGTCCAATTTTATGCAGGTCATCAAGGCTCAGTCGTAAATGACCGCCCGTGTCTGCATAACCTTTCGGTGTTTTTTCCCATCTGGCGTCAGTGATGCCAAGCGGGCCGAACAATCGCTGGCTGGCATACTCTGGCACCGACATACCTGACAGTCCCTTAATAACGCGCCCAAGCAAAACCACGCCGCCAGTGCAATAACTGAAATGCTTGCTACGCTCATAAGCCATGGGCTGCGACAGCAGGAACGCCGCCCAATCGTTGGTTTTATACATTTTATCTTCATGGCCGACGGACGCGGGTGCCCAATCGTTACAGGCTAAACCTGTTCGCATGGTTAACACATCTTCAACTGTAATGTTGCGGCGCGGATCCCCTTTCGCGATGTGGTTAAACTCGTCAGGAAGAATTTTTGACAGTTTGGTTTTCACATTCTTGAGGCTGCCGTCTGCAACCAGTTCACCGATAAGAAGCGCTGTAATGCTCTTGGTCGCGGATCGTATGTCGTGCCGCCGGTCCGCGGTGTATCTAGGGGCATATGCCTCAAACAACACCTCACCGCTCACGCTGACCATACCACCGGTAATGCCTTTATATTTTCCGGCGGCAAGGTCCGCTGCAATTTCATCAATCTCGCTCTGCGCAGCAACCGGCGCGCCGACAAAACACATCCACAAACAAAATAACCTTACAATCATAGCTACCCTTCAAATTCACTCAATCGGGTTGGGTCAAAATCGCCAGATAGGCACGAATGCCGTCAACATAATTGCCGAGGCGCAGGTTTTCATTGGGGCTGTGCTGGTTGTTCTCGATATAAACCGCCGGAACGAGAATCGCAGGCAGACCTAGGCTTGCGACAAACGGCGAAATGGGTATCGAGCCGCCGCCGGTTCTAATTTTGATCGGTTTTTCTCCAAAGGCCCGCACCAGCGCCCTTTCCGCCCAGACACCGGCGGGCGACGGCAATGGCGTGCGAAAGGCTGCGTAGGATACTTCATAATCAAACGAAATGAGCTTGTCATGAGTTGCGCGCTCCATGTCGGTGGGTGCATCACCGTCTATGATATGAAAGCCCTGATCCTCAATATGCTGACGGACCAAACCCACAAGCCGCTCTGGGTCACTTTCAATCACTAGCCTTATGTCAAGCTCTGCAGTAGCGGTAGCGGGGATGATGGTACGCGCCTGCGACCCCACCCATGCGCTTTCAAGGCCCAGAATACTCATGCTGGGGTATTGAATCGATTCCTGGTAAGTGGCCGCTACACGGTCAGGGGTCTTAATACCTATAGACCGTCTGATTGCCTCTTCGTCGTCCGGCACACTGTTGATAACGGCACGAACATCAGGTGCGATTTCAATACCGTCATAAAACCCCGGAATGATAACCCGGCCCTCGTCGTCTTCCATGCTGGCGAGCAATCTGCTCAGACGGATAGCAGGATTTGGCACATAATTGCCGTAGGTGCCGCTGTGTTGCGGACGCCTGGGGCCAAAAACAGTCAGTGAAACAGTGGCAATACCGCGGGCACCGAACACCAGGGTTGGTCGATTGCTGGTATGGCGTGGACCATCGTAAATTAACAGCATATCAGCGGCGAGTTCATCTTTGTATTTCTCAACGGCAGCAGGCAGGTGCGGCGAGCCAAGCTCTTCCTCAAAATCCATAATAACCTTGAGGTTATGCGTCTGTGTCAGCCCTTCCGCATTCAATATGTCCAGCGCGGTCAGGAACATGGCGACCGGGCCCTTGGCGTCCGATGCCGCGCGCGCAAACACACGCCATTCGGGGTTCAGGGCACCCTGCAGGTTGTCCCAGTCAATGATTTGCCACTGGCCCTCCCGTTGTTCTTTCAAAACTGGCCTATAGGGGTTTTCCTGATTCCATTTTGATGGGTCCACCGGCTGACCATCGATTTGCAAATAGATCAAAACGGTTTTGGCGGCTGCGCTCACTTTGCGTTCAGCCAGCAACAGTGGTGGACCGCCGGTTTCCAAAACAGTTGTCTCAAACCCACGACCGTCAAACGCGCTTTTCATCCAAGCCACATTCGCCGTGACATGTTCGGGGAAATGCGCGTCGCTCGGCACCGACAACAGGTCTTTCAATAACGGATAGGATTGTTTGACATATTTTTGTGTGAGGGCGGCAATTGTCTGGGTATCTGGGGCCGGCTTACCTTGAGCGGTCACCGCGCTCGCGAACATCGCCGCCAATAAAACCGTTACCGAAAAAAACGAAAATTTCATCTTCAATCCCCCAAACTGCTCTGTCGTTTTATGGTTTATCGTTGAGTTAAACGCATCTCGATACGCCGGTTGCGACTATAGGCAAAAATATTCTCGGCGGGATCAATAGGCTGAAACTCGCCGAACCCGGCAGCGGCTAATCGCTCTGGTGGCACGCCTGTCGACACCAAAAACCGAACCACGCTGATGGCGCGCGCACTGGAAAGTTCCCAATTGCTGGCGTAGGCCGCTGTGGCAATTGGTCGTTTGTCGGTATGGCCATCCACACGGAGTATCCAGGGCAAATCTGCTGGAATTTCCCGTGAGATAGAAATCAGAGTTTCGGCAAACTTTCGAAGTTCTGCTCGCCCTTCAGGGCCAAGTTCAGATTGGCCGCTGGCGAACAACAATTCGCTTGCGAAAACAAACCGGTCGCCTTCGGTGCGAATTTCAGGGCGACTGGACAGAACTTCTTTCAACCGGCCAAAAAATTCAGACCTGTATCCAGCCAGTTCTTCCACCTTGCTGGCGAGCGCGCGGTTAAGCCTGCGGCCCATATCAACAATCACCGCCTGATTGCGGCGGTCCCGCTCATCGCTGGCGTTCAGGGCTGCTTCAAGGCGAGAGAGCTGCTCCCGCAAAGCTGTCACATTGCGCTCAAGCACATTGACTTGCTCGCGGGCCTGGCGCGACAGGATTTGTTCCTGCGTCAGTGCATCGCCTGAAATCTGATTTTGCGCAGTCAGCTCTTTTGCCCGGACATCCAGCGCATCACGCGCAGCGGTAATTTCTGCGAGGCGGGCTTGCGATGCGGCCAAACCTTGTTGAGCGGTTTCTAGCTGTGTACCGAGTCTGTCACGGTCAGCATTAGCCGCGATTAATGATGCCGCCAGTTCCGCCATGTTACCACGCAACGAGGTATTGGCTTGCTGCTCCAGCCGCAACAGATTACCCAGTTGCGCCACCTGGCCCCGCAACTCCACCAGCGCTTGTTCACGGCCAGACAGTGCCTGCCCCAAGAAAAATTGCCCCAACACAAAGATTGACAACAGGAAAATTATCACCAACAGCAGTGACGACAAGGCATCAACAAAACCCGGCCAACTATTATCAGGTCCTGAACTACCGATACGTCTGCGCGCTGCAAACATCAGCTACCTCCGCCTCCGCCGTCGTTACGTTTTGCATCAAGGCCCGCTGAAATTGTACGAGCAAGCAGCTTCAATTCACTGCGCAAATCATCAGACAGAGCCTGACTGGACCGGGATTGTTCATCGATCATACGTTTGATGCCCACATCCAGGTTGCGAATATGCGACTTTGTCGCTTCGTCCATTGCTGGAACGGCTGGGGCCGGGTCAACGGTTACCTCTTGCGCCTTGGCTAATTTCTCTATCGCAGCCGTGAGCGCACGGTCCGATTGCTGGTTGCTGGCCAGATGCGCGCTTTGTGCCTCTAGCCTGTCACCGAGTGCCGCTAGCGATTCGGCAATAGACGTCATGGTTTGCTGACTCTCGGCCCGGCTGTCGTCTGATTGTTTGAGCGTACGCTGCAACCGGTCGATACCATCTGCGGTTTGCTCCATCAAAGCAGTCATATATGAGCTCGGGCTCGCCACGCCTTCGGAAACTTCGCCCCGTGACAAGTGGGTAACTGACGCAAGCCAGTCTTCAACATCATTGTAAAAACGGGTTTGCGACTGGGTCGCCTGCAAGTCCATGAAGCCCATGATCAGGCTACCCGCCAAACCAAACAATGAGCTGGAAAAAGCAGTCCCCATACCCGCCAGCGGCGCTTGCAGTCCAGCTTTCAATTCGTCGAACATCAGCGCCATATCACTGCCGTCGACCGAAAGGCCGTTTATGGTGCCGCCGATGGCCCCGATAGTGCCAAGTAAGCCCCAAAAAGTACCCAATAGACCCAGGAAAATAAGTAACTGAGTGAAATAGCGGCTGATCTCACGGCTTTCTTCAAGCCGGGAAACAATGCCATCCAGCACGGAGCGCATGGAGATAGTCGAAAGGCGCATACCGCCTTCTTCCTGCGCGGACAACAACGCCGCAGCCGGCGCCATCAGGCGCGGCGTCACTGAGGTGGCGGCGCTTTCATGACGTTTGAAAGCCTTGATCCATTCAATCTCGGGCTTCAGGTCCTGAACCCGCCGCAGGGCAAAAATAACGCCCACTAGCAACGTAAAACCGATCACGCCGTTAAGGACCATGTTGGCCAAAAAGGCGGTGATCAAGGCCTCGCGCAACAGCACTGCCAATATGATAACCGCTGTAAGAAACAGCAGCATCCGGTTCATGAATTTTTGTGGTTTCTGCATAAAACCGCCCTTCCCCGCCAGGCATTAAAGTCGACAAACCTCGACTTCCATCAAATGCCTAGTTTAAGGGCGAAATTATGACACGCAACCAGAAGGTTACGTTATGCCTATTTCAATTTTGTCGGCCTTAGGAGTTTAGGTTGCGCCGAACCCGCTTGAGCATACGATCAAGCGGCGCATGCAAGCGGTCATTAGCGGCAATGATAGTGCCCGCTTCAACGACATTTTGCTTGCCTTTATAGTCGGTTACATAACCGCCGGCCTCGCGCACCAACAGCACACCAGCGGCCACATCCCATGCCTTCAAACCCGATTCCCAAAAGCCGTCAAACCGACCCGCGGCCACATAGGCAAGGTCCAAAGTTGCAGCACCAAAGCGGCGAATCCCGGCCACCTGCGGTGCAATCTCACCCATTTCAGCCATGAACAGCTCATGCCCGTCTTTGCCCAAAAAGGGAATTCCAGTCGCCAGAACCGAATTATCCAGCTTGCTGCGACCCGAAACCCGCAGCCGTGTGTCATTCATAAAGGCACCCTGGCCTTTTTCTGCCCAGTAAAGCTCGTCGGTTATCGGGGCGTAGACAACGCCAGCAGTAATTTCGCCGCGTTCCTCCACCGCTACAGTGATCGAAAAATGCGGGATACCGTGTAAAAAGTTGGTTGTTCCGTCCAAGGGATCGATGATGAAACGAATGTCATCGCGCTTACCAGCAACCGCACCGTGTTCTTCCATCAGAAAGCCAAAGTCAGGGCGCGCATTGTGCAATTCCTCAAAAAGGAGTTTCTCAACGCGTTTGTCTGCGATAGAGACAAAATCTGCAGGGCCTTTGCGGGACACCTGCAACTGCTCTACTTCTCCGAAATCGCGGCGCAGACCTTTGCTGGCCTTCATAACAGCGCCAACCATTACGTTAATGAGGGGGGAACGACGGGCCATTGGCCTCTCCTTAATCGAAAACTCGAAACAAATGAAATGGGTTGGTTAGCCGTCAGCGCGGCTTACATATTCGCGCTCGGCAGTTGAAACAACAATCTTGTCGCCCTGATTCACGAAAGGTGGCACACCGACACGCAAACCGTTTTCCAGCAATGCAGGCTTGTAACTACTGGATGCTGTTTGGCCTTTAACCACAGGCTCGGTTTCGGTTACTTCTAGTGTAACCTTGTCCGGCAAAGCAACGCCAAGCGGCGATTCTTCATGAAACTCAATTCGAACTTTCATACCATCCTGAAGGAAAACAGCATCTTCGCCGATGTCTTCGGAAGTAATAGAAATTTGTTCATAGGTAGTCTCGTCCATGAAGTGCGCCATATCGTCATCGATATAAAGGAACTGATAGTCCTTTTGCTCAAGGCGTGCGCGCTCAACTTTCTCGGAAGAACGAAACCGTTCATTTAACTTGGAACCATCCCGAAGGTTCTTCAGTTCCACCTGAAGGTAAGCGCCGCCTTTACCCGGCTGCGTGTGCGCAATCTTCACGGCGCGCCACAAACCACCTTTGTGTTCAATTACATTGCCCGGACGGATGGAATTGCCATCAATTTTCATGGGACACCTCTCAGGATCTAAATAGGTCAAAGAACAAGTTTGGCGCGATGTATCAGATTTAAACCGCACATGCAATGCGCGATAAACCTTGAAGCCATGCCTCCAGGGCGCGTCTGCGTTGCCTATTTAGATATAGAAATACCCCGCTGACGAGATAGAAATTAGTCAGCGCGGCGCGTGCAAGTCATCTGGTACGCGCCTTTTTCCCATGTTTTCCCGCCGTCATAGGAACGGTCAGACTTCATCTTGAAGCTGTCGGCTGCAATTTCATAATATGTCTCGCGGTTTAAGTAAGCGCCGCGCTCGTCTTTGACACCCTCAATAATAACAACCATTTTGCCGTCCACAAATTCGGCCGTGGTATTGTGCCATGGCTCGGGGCCGCCCGGGTATACGTTTCGGCCAGTCCATTTACCCAAATTCGGGTCATACGCCCGCAGTTCTGCGCCGGTTATGTAAGGCCCGCGCCATTCCTGCATCACAACCTGACCGTTGACGACCCAGTGATTGTGCCAATGGGCCGTGTCAGTAAGTGGTGGCCTACCGGCAGCTTGCCACGTGATTTCCGCATCCCAATCGCCGATGACAAAATCAAATTCACTAAGTTGGGAGGCCGCTTTAGAATTGCGTTCACCGGTGGGACTATCGGGGTCGGGCTGGTAGATAATCGGCGGCGGTGCCTGCTGCGCTTGTACAGATGAGACAAGTAATATCTGCGCTGAAACAACAACGATAAAACCAAATAACGAACCTAACCTTCTCAATCCGACCTCCTGTGCATGACATTAATCTGCAACGTTATGGTAGGCTCGGCGGCTGCAACAACATAAATTCAGCCGTAGGGACGCGCTTCGGTTCACAAGGGACAAATTCTCTTAAAGGCCCTTCGATATGTTTTCATTTCGGTCGGCGAGAAATACCAACAATGCCTTTTTCTCATGCACACGATCTTGTTACTGCCCAGTGAACAACTCGCGTGGCATAGTCCCGCCAAAGTCATACAACTAAGGTTTAAGGTCCGTGAATATGTCCTCAAAATTACTCTCTCTTATCAGCGCGTTATTCCTTGCCACTACAGTAGCTTCCGCACAGATGGCCCCTTCCGAGAATATCGGTCCAAAAGTAGGCACTGTCATTGATCTGGACTTTGCTGCAACCGATCAACTGGGTGCACCGCAGAATTTCGACAGCTTTGTCGGTGACAAGGGTGCCATTGTTGTATTTTATCGGTCGGCAAAATGGTGCCCCTTCTGTCAGATGCAACTGATTGATCTAAATACCAATGCGGTCAAGGACATCAAGGCTCGGGGGTACGGACTGGCTGCGATCAGCTACGATAAAACCCGCGACCTGGAACGTTTTCACCGTAAATGGCGCGTTGAGTTTCCGCTGTTGTCCGACGAAGGCTCTAAGATGATCGACGCGCTTGGTTTGCGCAATCCGTTTTACGAGGAAGGGCACTATGCGCACGGTGTTCCCTATCCGGTCATTTTTGTTCTGGATAAAGAAAAGAAAATCGTCGCAAAACTGATGCGCGAAAGCTACCGTGACCGCCCCGAGCCCGAAGTTTTGCTCGAAACGTTGGATAAGCTAGTGGCTACCAGCCGCTAACTTTCGTTCAGAAAATAGGTCGAGGCTTCATCGCGATTTTGTTGCAATGATCAGCCTTGTCTTTGCCGCCTAGAGAGCATAGCATTTCCCAAATTCTGATTTGAGTAGGGAAACGAAATGGCGAAAAAGCAATCCGTTCCAATCACACAGTTTTACCGCGATCATCCTGGCGGTCCGGCGGCGGCAGAAAAAAAACTGTTTGGTCGGATCGCCCATTCAGACCGTCGCGCTTTTCTCAAAAATATCGGCTTGGCCGCGATTGGTACGTTTGTTGGGGCTGCAATTCCGTTCCACCGCAACATGCCAGCAGGCTTTATCCCCGCGGCGCTGGCTGACGCGCATGTGAGCGAAGACAAAGACGGCCTGACACTTCTGAACGACCGACCACTTAACGCAGAAACGCCCGCGCATTTTCTGGACGACGCAGTAACGCCCACAAGTCGCCATTTTGTTCGAAATAATGGCATTCCGCCCATTGATGTGGATGCTGCCGGATGGATGCTTACCCTCGACGGCCTTGTGGATACCCCGCTGTCACTGTCTATCGAGAACTTGCGTAAAAACTTCGAAGTGGTCAGCCAAAATCTGGTGATTGAATGTGGTGGCAACGGTCGCGCCATGTTCAACCCACCCGCCCGCGGCAATCAGTGGACCTACGGCGCGGTGGGTTGCTCCAACTGGACCGGCGTACGGCTGCGCGATGTACTACAGGCCGCCGGCATCAAAGACAATGTAATCTACACCGCACATGAGGGTGCGGACGCACACCTTTCAGGCAAGGAAGGCAAAATACCGCTGTCACGCGGCATGCCTATCACCAAGGCTATGGACGACAGTAACCTGATTGCGTTTGGCCAGAACGGCGGCGACATCCACCCAATGAACGGAGCGCCGCTGCGGCTTGTGGTACCAGGCTGGCCCGGCAGCTGTTCACAAAAATGGTTGACCCGCATTTGGCTGCGCGACCAGGTGCATGACGGGGCCAAAATGACCGGAACATCATACCGAGTGCCGAAATATCCGGTGGCACCGGGTACCAAAGTGCCAACGGAAGATTTCGAGATCATTGAGGCGATGCCGGTCAAATCCCTGATCACATTTCCTGCCGGCGGGCAAGAAATCAGCGAGCGTTCATTTGAGGTTCGCGGCCACGCATGGGCGGGAGACACAACCGTTGATGCAGTTGATATTTCCTATGATTTTGGCGCTACCTGGCAACGGGCCAATCTTGACGCCCCCGCCAATAAAGAGGCCTGGCAACAATGGCGCACAACGGTTGCGTTGCCGGAGGCAGGATACTATGAGATATGGGCACGCGCTACAGACGCAAACGGGCGCATGCAGCCATTTGCTATCGATTGGAACCCCAAGGGGTATCTGAACAACAGTTTCCACCGGATTGCCGTTACCGCAATCTGAAAATACGAGTAAACGAGCAGACTATGCGCCTTCTATTTTCCGTTCTGTTATTTGCGGTGATCATTATTCCTGGGTACGCTGGTTCTATGGCGAAGGACACTACGCGTGGCGAGAAATTGTTTCGCCGATGCGCCGCCTGCCACACTGCAGACGAAGGCGGGTCCAAGAAAATCGGCCCCAATCTTTTTGGAGTGGTCGGCCGCGATATTGCCACCAAAGATGGCTTTCGCTATAGCGAGGCGTTATTGGGCTTGGACGGCAATTGGACAGACGAGGCCCTTAACCAATATTTGCTTTCACCCCGCACCTATGCGCGCGGGACTAAAATGACCTTCGCAGGTCTGAGAAAAACTCAAGACCGGGCAGACGTAATCGCCTGGCTGAAGTTGCAAGTACCAACAGCGGTTACAGAAGACAGGAAACCGGATTCGCCGCCCACAGAAGACCCGGATTTAGCGCTATTGGCAGAGGGTGCTGGTCGGATGGAGACCTATGAAGGCTGCGTCAGCTGCCATTCGATCAAACTTGTTGTGCAGCAAGGCATGAATAAAGCCGAATGGTTGGAAACCATCGAATGGATGGTCGACGAACAAGGCATGGATCCTCTATCCGGTGACCTGAATGAGATGATCGCAAACTATTTGGCAACCCACTATGGCCGGGACCGACCGAACTTTCCAAAGTGACTAGTTTGAAAGTGCCGCGGCAAATTCCTTAACGGCCTCAACCGGCCCTTTCGGGTGACCCCAAACCCCGGAACTGACGGCAACAAAATGCGCACCAGCGTCGGCTAAAGACCGGCAGTTATCTACCGTAATGCCACCAATTGCCACGCAGGGAAGGTCCGTTACTTCGTCCCATACGGTAAGAATATCAAGTTCAGGCCGCGCGTCTGCCTGCTTGGTCGACGTGTCAAAAAAAGCCCCGAAAGCCACATAATCAGCCCCTGCTTCGCCCGCCTCAAACGCCAAATGTCGGCTGTCATGACAGGTCACACCAATATCCTTGTCGTGGCCCAATAGCGTGCGGGCGGCGCGAACATCGCCGTCGCCTTGTCCCAAATGGACACCGTCCGCATCTAGCTCGTGTGCAAGTGCAGCATTGTCATTGAGAATGAAAGCAACATCGTGAGCCCGGCACACCGGCATGATTTTCTTTGCGGCAGCGCGGACAATGTCATCGCCCACGTCTTTCAGGCGCAATTGCAAACAGGTGACAGTGCCGGTTGCCAGCGTCTGGTCCAACAGTTCAGAAAATGCGTCCAGGTCATCAATTTGCGGCGGCGTAATAAGGTAAAGCTCACACGCTTGTGCATCTTGAGCTGTTTCAGTTTTCGCCACAACACATCCTTTATTAAGTGGGAATTCCCGACGCAGTCTAGGCTTGCGCGATTGATTTGCCGCGCGATCCCAGATCAACAAAGGCTTCATCCAGCCTAGTCACCACCGATTGCTCTGCTTTTCGCAGCCACACCCGCGGGTCATACTGCTTTTTAAACGGCGTGCCTGTTTCAGGATGAACCTGCCATTTGAAGGCATCACTGTTTTCAGCCACATACCCGCCGACAGCCTCGGAAAATGCAAACTGAGTATCGGTGTCGATATTCATCTTAAACACACCGTAGCCAACGGCTTCTTCGATCTTTGCCTTCTCGGAGCCAGAGCCACCGTGGAAAACAAAATGCAGCGGGTTATTTGCCGTGCTGCGCTCACGCATAACCATTTCCTGCGACGCACGTAGAATTTCGGGCCTGAGTTTCACGTTGCCCGGTTTATAAACACCGTGGACATTGCCGAAAGACGCCGCCACCGAAAAATGCCCTAACGGCGTCAACAGGTCATACGCCTGCAAAACGTCTTCCGGCTGGGTGTATAGGCTTGGGTTTTCAAAATCATCGCCCACATCGGCACCGACGCCGTCTTCCTCGCCGCCGGTAACACCCAGTTCAATCTCCAGGCTCATTCCCAGCGGAGTCATGTCCTTGAGAACCCGCGCGCAAGTTTCCAAGTTGTCACTGATCGGTTCCTCGGACAGATCCAGCATATGCGAACTGTATAGCGGCACACCCTCGCGCTTGATGTTTTGACGGCTTTCTTCCACCAATGCGTCAACCCACGGCACTAGGCTGCGATTGGCATGGTCAGTATGCAATACAACGCAAATGCCATAATGCTCAGCCAGCAGCTGGGTGTGCTTTGCCGCTGCAACTGCCCCCAACACCTTGGCGCGAAAGCCATCCTCCATGCCCTTGCCAGCATAAAACTGCGCACCGCTGTTGGAAAACTGGATGATGACATCAGACTTGTTTTTACCAGCGGCTTCCATCACCGCATTCAGCGAATTTGTACCCACAACATTCACTGCTGGCAGCGCGTAACCACCATTTTTGCAAGCCTCAACGAGAGCCGCATAATCTTCGCCAAAAACAACACCTGGTTTCATGTTTATTTCCCACCTAACGGCAAACAATTTGCCGTATTTCCGTTACCCAAATTTTGGTTCGCAGAAGGCATCGCGCCACCACGAAAATCTATTGTTTTGATACACAGCAACGCACCCCAGCGCAACGATAACGGGCCAATTCCAACGGTTTAGACCGATATTGCAGCTGTTTTTTAATCGTGCCCAAAATGACAGCGCTGCCAATAGCATAACATCGGCATAGCAGTTGATCGTCGCGGTTGCTGATTCGGGTCTACGCTATTATCCGAGTGCGGCAACGCCCGGCAGAACGCGGCCTTCCATCCATTCCAGAAACGCGCCGCCCGCTGTTGAAATATGAGTGAAGTCGTCCTTTGCGCCAGCATGCGCAAGGGCCGCGACGGTATCTCCGCCTCCGGCCACGCTCAAAAGCGCGCCTGCTGCAGTTAACCGGGCAGCTTCGCGCGCCAGGGCGACAGTGGCAGCATCAAACGGCTTCATCTCGAACGCGCCCATGGGGCCGTTCCACACCAGTGTTTTTGAAGCGCCAAGAACAATCTTCAGCGCTGCGACCGTATCAGGGCCTGCATCCAATATCATTTCGCCCTCTGCAACGTCGCCCGCCAGCTTCACCGAGTTATCAGCGTTCGCCTTAAACTCACGCGCCGCGACCACGTCGGTTGGCAAATGAACAGCACATCCCGACTTGGTAGCGTTAGCCAGTATTTTCAGCGCTGTGTCCTTAAGGTCTTTCTCGCACAGGCTGGCACCAACGTCGAAGCCCTGCGCATACAAAAACGTATTGGCCATACCGCCGCCAATAATCAGATGGTCCACCCGTTCTACCAAATGTTCAAGAACTGCGAGCTTCGACGACACTTTGGCGCCGCCGACAACAGCCGCCACAGGATGCTCCGGCGCGCCCAGCGCGCGGTTCAATGCCTCCAATTCGGCGCCCATAGTCTCGCCTGCCGCTGAAGGCAGCAACTTCGCTATGGCCTCGGTAGAGGCGTGCGCCCGGTGGGCCGCGGAGAAGGCATCATTAATGTAAACATCGCCAAGGGCAGCAAACCGCGCGGCAAGTTCCGGGTCATTTTTTTCCTCGCCCGCAAAAAACCGCGTGTTTTCCATCACAACAACCGGCGTGTCAGGTAACGGGTCACCCAGCTCTGCAAAGCCTATATCGCACCCCAAAACACCGGCTAGTGCAGCAACGATAGGCCTGAGCGACATTCCTGGCACTACGGCACCCTTTGGCCTGCCAAAATGCGCCAACAAAACTGAGCGCCCACCTGCATTTGCAACGGCATCAACTGTTGGCTTTACCGCCTGCAGACGGGTGTCATCGGTCACCACGCCATCTATCATAGGAACATTGAGATCAACCCGCACTATCGCAGTTTTACCGGTCAAATCACCAAGATCAGAAATTCGTTTGAAAGCCATGTTTATCGTCCTGAAAAAGAAAAGGCGGCCTCAATGAGACCGCCTTGATATTCGCCGCTCACCGGAGCATTAACCCAATTTTGCCATCGCAACCGCAGTGTCAGACATGCGGTTGGAGAAGCCCCATTCATTATCATACCATGTAAGGATGCGCACAAACCGACCTTCAACCACCTTGGTCTGGCTGCTGTCGAAAGTCGAGCTGTTGGCGTTGTGATTAAAATCGATCGAAACTGCAGGTGTATCCTCATAACCGAGAATACCTTTCAGCGCGCCGTTTGCAGCAGCTTCAATAGCACCATTAATCTCGTCTTCAGTCGTGTCGCGCCCGGCATCAAACTTGAGGTCCACCAGAGATACGTTCGGTGTTGGCACCCGGATCGCCGAACCATGCAGCTTGCCGTCAAGTTCCGGCAACACAAGCCCTACAGCTTTGGCAGCCCCTGTGGATGTAGGGATCATGCTCATAGCGGCAGCGCGTGCGCGTCTCGGATCACTATGTAGAGTATCGAGCACTGGCTGATCGCCGGTGTAGGCATGAATGGTGGTCATATAGCCACGTTCGATGCCAATCAAATCGTTCAACACTTTGGCAACCGGTGACAGGCAGTTGGTGGTGCAGGAGGCGTTTGAAACAATCACATCGTCGGCTGTAAGGTCATCACTGTTTACGCCGTATACTACGGTGCGATCAGCACCCGCGCCTGGCGCAGAAATCAGTACTTTTTTGGCGCCTGCTGTCAAGTGCATGGAAGCTTTTTCGCGCGCAGTGAAAATGCCTGTGCATTCCATCGCAACATCAACGTTTTCTTCGCCCCAGGGCAGCTCTTCAGGATTTCGTATTGCGGTCACCCGAATACGATCACCGTTCACAACAATATGGTCACCGTCAACGCTAACATCTGCACCAAAAGGACCATGCACACTATCGCGTCTCAAGAGATAAGCATTCATCTCCACATCGCCGAGGTCATTAATTGCAACAACGCGAATATCATCGCGTCCGCTTTCGTATATTGCCCGCAGAACATTGCGGCCAATGCGGCCAAAACCATTGATCGAAACTCTTACAGTCATTGAGGCTCTCCTCTCAGAAGAAATTAATATGGTATCCTAAATCTCTTTTTAGAGCGCGGCTTTCACTGCAGAAACCAGCGCGTCAGATGTTATGCCGAAATGTTCATACAGATCGGGGCTCGGAGCCGATGCGCCGAAACTGTCCAGTCCAATATTGGTGCCGTTCAGACCGGTGTAACGTTGCCAGCCAAAAGTAGTTGCCGCTTCAATAGATGCCGTTAGAACACCCTCTGGCAATACTTCTTTTCGGTAGCCCGCATCCTGACCGTCAAATAACTCGGTGCACGGCATAGACACAACCCGTGTCGGAATGCCCGCAGCTTCAAGTGCCTCGCGTGCTTCAGCGGCAATTTCAACTTCTGAGCCGGTACCGATAAGCACCGCCTTCGGGGTTCCGCCAGATGCTTCATGCAATATATATCCGCCTTTAGCGCACAGGTTTTCGTCCGTGTTAGTCAGGCGTTGTTGCTTGAGCCCCTGCCGGGTCAGTGAATGCACGCTGGGTGTTCCGGTTGATTGCAGCGAAAGTGCCCAGCACTCGGCTGTTTCCACCGCATCGCAAGGCCGAAACACATTCAGGTTTGGCATTGCTCGCAGGCTGGCAACATGTTCCACCGGCTGGTGGGTCGGGCCGTCTTCGCCCAAGCCAATGCTATCATGGGTCATGACGTATATGGCACGCTGTTCCATCAAAGCTGCCAAGCGGATCGCCGGGCGGGCATAGTCGGTAAACACCAAAAATGTGCCACCGTATGGAATATGTTGGCCGTACAGCGCCAGACCATTCATGGCAGCGCACATTCCAAATTCGCGGATGCCGTAATAGACGTAGCGTCCCGAAAAGTCGTTCGCGGAAATCGGGGCTGTCTGGCTTGTTTTTGTCAAGTTTGAACCCGTCAAATCTGCCGAGCCACCAATGGTTTCTGGCACGACATCATTGATAACTTCAAGCGCCATCTGACTTGCTTTTCGGGTAGCAACTTTAACCGGTTCCGCCACCAGCTTGGCCTTGTAAGCATTGATCGCATCATCAAAGCTCTTCGGCAGTTCCTTGTTTTGCCGACGGTCAAAGTCTTCGCATACGAATGCGTCCAGTTTATCGAATTCTTTTTGCCAGGCGGCAGAGGCTGCAGCGCCAGCTGCACCAACACTGCGCCACGCTGCAAGTACATCGTCTGGAATTTCAAACGGCGCTGAGTGCCAGTTCAACAGTTCGCGCGCGCCAGCAATCTCATCGTCGCCCAAAGGCGCACCGTGAGTTGCAGATGTGCCCTGTTTAGTGGGTGCTCCGTAACCGATGGTGGTACGGCAGGCAATCATCGACGGTTGATCACTGGCTTGCGCCTCTTTGATTGCGGCCTCAATGGCTTCGGGGTCATGCCCGTCAACCGCCTGAACATGCCAGCCCACCGCCTCGAAACGACCATGCATATCTTCACTGGTTGAGAGATCTGTGCCACCATCAATCGAGATTGAATTATCGTCCCACAACACAATCATTTTGGATAAATTCAAATGACCCGCAAGCGAAATGGCCTCTTGACTTACGCCTTCCATCAGACAGCCATCGCCAGCAATAACATAGGTGAAATGATCAGTGATGGCATCGCCGTATTCAGCGTTCGATAGCCTCTCACCCAGCGCCATACCGACAGATGTTGCCAGGCCCTGGCCAAGCGGCCCTGTCGTCACCTCAATGCCGGGGCATTCGCCATATTCAGGGTGGCCCGCGGTTGGGCTGTGAAGCTGCCGAAAGTTCTTGATGTCATCAATGGTTGGCTTCTCATATCCGGTTAAATATAGCAGCGAATATAAGAGCATCGAGCCATGACCCGCCGACAAGACGAACCGATCCCGGTTTGGCCAGTCGGGCCTACTAGGGTCAAACTGCATAAACTTCGAAAACAAAACCGTTGCAACATCAGCCATTCCCATGGGCATGCCGGGGTGGCCAGAATTGGATTTCTGGATCGCATCCATCGACAAAGCGCGGATCGCATTGGCCATATTGTTGTGGGTTTCAGTGTCGGAAGAAAAAGTGACGTCATTCATATTAATCAACTTTGCTCGATGAGGCATAAGAAAATGGCCTCGAAATGGTTGTTGGCAAAATGGCGGGGAACGGATCGCTAGTCAACCATTGAACCAGCTTGACGCCAGAATAATTGTGATTTTATCGGCTGACATTTGACTGTGTGATTGACCTTGATCTACCAAACGCTTTATCCTCAACAATAATCTAAATTTCGGCGCACATTTGTTGCTGCATTACCAGTGGCATTCAACGTCGTCTATCCGAGGAACAGCGATGGCCAACACGCAAGAAAAAAATGCCTTAGAGGCAGCGCGGGCGCGACTCGAGCAGGCGCTTTCCAAACTGACACAGGATGTCGCGTCATCCCGCTCGACACTAGAAACGGCGCTGGCGGACGGTGCCTCTGCCATAACTGAACAAACTGCGCTGGCCGAACGCATGCAGGCATTGGAACAGGAAAACCTGCGCCTTCACGAGCAGGTTGCTACCATTTCGTTGCAGCAACCTTCTGATGACAATCCTAGCGATAATTCTGACGGCACGGCTGGCGACAACGACGAAAAACTTGCTGCAGTCGAAGCCGAAAAAGCTGCATTGCAACAAAACTACGAGCTTTTAAAGCGCCAATATACCAGTTTGCAGGATGAATTTGAGGGACTTCAGGATCGAATGGGCCATGAAAACGCTGACACTGCAAACGAGGATGCTTCTTCAAGCGACGAAACCGGTGCCTTGCGCCGACAAATTGGTGAACTGACGCGAGAACGCGACACAATGCGCGACGAATTGGACGGCGCAATCGCCGAACTGGAGGGTTTTCTTGCAGACAGCAAGGTTGTGACCGGGGGGATGCACTGATGGCACAGGTTAATGTTACAGTTGCAGGAAAATCTTATCCGCTAGCCTGCGCGGAGGGCGAAGAAGATCGGTTGCATAAGCTGGCTGCTTACATCGACAGCAAAACCAAAGACCTGACTGGCAAACTTGGACATGTGGCCGAATCCCGCCTTATTTTGATGGCTGCAGTGCTGATTGCAGACGAACTTCATGACACGCTGGAGGGCAAAGGCCACGATGGTTTGATGGCCGGATTATCGGAAGATGACCTTGCAGCGGTGCTTAATGAAGTGGCCGGAGAAGTAGAAGGTATTGCAGATCAGCTCGTAAGAGCTTAAGCAAGCCAACATCCAATAAACTAGTAGTAAAATAAACTTTCATATTCTTACGTGAGGCGAAGATATCAAGGTTGATACCTTCGCCCTACCAAAGCTTCACTAATCTTTCTGCAAAATCTGGATTACAAATGACCCTGGAAACTGTTCATATTCCGACCGCCCCAACCCAATCACTTAGGCAATTGGAAAACATTCTTCTTTCGAAGAAGCGAACACGGGACATTGCCTCGGCCTTAATGAAGATCCATGACGAACTCGCTGCGCGAGAGTTTCCTGATTTGCAATACACTGACTATTTAAGGCAAAAACATGTAGAAAATAATATTGAGACCTATTTAGAAGTAGGCGTTCGTTGGGGTGACGCCCTACGCCTTGCGAATGCGGGCTGCCAAGCTGTTGGCGTCGACCCAGAGTTCGACATAAAACATCCTTTATTAGCAGATCCAACTCTATTCGGAATGTTGAGTGATGACTTCTTCTTTGAATATTCAGAAGAGTACAGAAACACCTTTGAACTGATATTTTTAGATGGCTTGCATGAAGCGAGGCAGACTGCAAAAGACATATATCACGCATTAGAAGTATTGAAAGAAGGCGGCGAAATACTTGTGCACGACGCAATGCCAATTTCTTTGGCCGTTTCAACGCCCACACAACAAACCCGGTTTTGGACGGGTAATGTGTGGCAAGCTGCCTACGCTTTCAGCTCCTCTGAATTCCCTTGGAAATGGGAATATGTCCCAGCATACCCAAGTGGATTATTCAAGCTTTACAATATTGATCCTGACTTCAAACCCTCTCGCTCGCGAATAATGAACCGCGTAGCAGAAGCTTCAAACATGAAATTTGCAAATGCGCCCGCATTGCTGAGCTTTCTAAAGGCACTCTAAAGCTACGATTCAAGCGATCACGTAGTGTCTCGTCACGTTCAACTTCAAATGTATCTTCGAAAAATCGATAAACAGAGATTTCTTTGGAAACCCCGTTTTGCAATACTGATGCGGTACCTTCAGATGTGTCGAGTCCCATTCGAAACCTGAAAAAACTCATGCCGCATTATACTCGTTCCGGTGCAACACCCCTTGCACCGACCTATAAAGATCAGCTTGTGATTGTGGCTTCGTAACAATTTCATAAGGCGGGAAATAATGTACCAGATTGCACTCTCTAAACCATTGATATGCTGCTCCCGCAATATTCTGTTCGAAGCCAGTGATGCTTGAAAAGTGCCCTTCTCCTCGTAAGTAGCAATCACCATAACCGGAGATACCGCGAGCAATATTTTCAGACACCGCTGTAGTTTAATTTACTCCACAAAGACGAGTCCTATTGCAGATCAGCTCGTAAAAGCCTAAATACAGCGCGCGGGTACTGCGCTGTTTGCACGATATGAAGTAATCCCCGGGGCTATAATTCTTCCTAGGGAGCTGTCCCTGACTTGAACCCTGGTTCTTGTCATCACGGCGCCCACCTGATTTATCAGGCATCGGAGGATACAAACGTCAATGCGGCAGAGGCGGTCCCGCACCCTTCTCTTTTACTTCGGTAGCCCACTTATTGGTCATTGATAATATGACAAATCTGAAAACAACAATCCGAGCCAACGCCAAGCGCATGCGCGCAGGGGCAAAAGAAATGCTCGGCATTCAGGCAGCGGAGGATGCAACGCACTACGCCATGCAGCTGGTAGAAAGCCTGGACCGGTCTAATATCATCGGTGTTTACTGGCCCATCCGCGATGAACTGGATCCCCGTTTTCTCATGCAGCAGCTGGAAAAGGCAGGGTTTCCCCTAGCCTTGCCCGAAGTTGTTGCCAAGAACGCCCCCCTTATTTTCAGACGGTGGGGCTTGGGAGACGACTTGGTATCCGGCATGTTCGGCACAGAACAGCCAACAACTGATGCACCCATTGTGGTTCCAGATGTTCTCATTGTTCCGCTCTTGGCGTTTGACGGCGACTGCTACCGCCTGGGCTACGGTGCCGGGCACTATGACCGAACCCTAGCAGCCAACCCCCACATAAAAGCTTTTGGCTTTGCTTACGGTGCGCAGTTCGTGGAAGATGTCGCCAAAGAGGCCCATGACTGGCCGCTGCAGGCAGTAATAACCGAAACCGGCACGGTGCTGCCCCGGATCAAATAGCACTGGCTTTGAAGCCACAGAGTAGAAAGAAAACCATGCGTTTATTGTTTTTGGGTGATTTAATGGGCCGAACCGGCCGCGATGCCGCGATCAGCGCGCTGCCGGATTTGCGAGCAAAATTGAAGCTGGATTTTGTTGTGGTTAACGCAGAAAATGCCGCTTCCGGATTCGGCACCACGGGTAAAATTGCAGGTCAGGTCATCCAAGCTGGCGCAGACGTTCTGTCTGGCGGCAATCACACCTTTGACCAAAAAGACATCCTGAATGTGATCGATAACGACAACCGAATTTTACGACCGATCAATTACCCGGACCCGACGCCGGGGCGTGGTTTTGCAATCTATGATGCCCCTCGCGGCAAAAAAGTCATGGTAGTTAACGCCATGGGCCGCGTGTTCATGAACGAGATGGACTGTCCCTTCAAAGCCGTTGATGCGGCATTGAAAAAATATCGGCTCGGGGTTGCAGTACATGCAGTGATCGTCGATTTTCATGCAGAGGCAACGTCCGAGAAAATGGCGATGGGGCATTTCCTGGATGGCCGCGCCAGCCTTGTGGTGGGTACCCACAGCCATGTGCCAACCGCCGACGCTCAGATTTTACCTGGTGGAACTGCCTACCAAACCGATGCAGGTATGTGCGGCGACTACAACAGCGTTATAGGTATGGATAAGGCCGAGCCTATCAGTCGATTTCTGACTAAAATGAACCGCGAGCGGTTCAGCCCCGCGAATGGCAAAGCAACTGTGTGCGGCACTTTTGTTGAAACCGATGACCGAACAGGACTGGCAACCCGGATCGAACCCCTGCGCTTAGGTCCAAGGCTCGCGGAACATATACCCGAAGTTTAAGTCGGCCTTTAGCAAAGATAACCAAAGGCCAAACTATTCTTTTTCCTTCTTGCTCACGCGGGCACTTTCTCCACTGATAAATTCCTCAACCGTGACTATACCGTTCCTGGCGCGCCGTTTGTATCGTTCCTGCACTGCTTGCATAAATGTACGGATATGCATTGGTGTAGCACCGCGCCCTTTGTCGAGGGCACCCGTATTAAAAGCAGTTACACTGTGTCCGCCAAGGAAATGCGCTAGAGCTGCAGAACTTGTATTGAAACTACCCCCGCCGTATGTATCGCCACTCTTGATATCTGCAATTCCCCAGTCATAATTCTTGATGCGGAAAGATCCTGCTTTATGCAAGTCACGCTCTGTGTCTGCATTGGCAAAAACAAGCATATGCGCCTTGATATCCTCATCGAAGTTAGGGAAATAATGGGCGCCAATTTGATAATGGTCAGAGACACGGCCGTGCCCTGACCATAGCTTGAAGCCACGCAGGCTATTGACAAACCTTGTCGCGTTGTCACGGAGCAACTTAACAACGTTATCACCGGTAAAGGCATGGTCCCGAATATTGGGCCCGCCAACAGTGCCCATAAAAAAGCCATAGAGAACAAGCGGGTCATTCCAGTTGGCAACGACATGCTCTTCTATGTCCCTGATCGAGGTGGGTACGCCGCCAACCGAAATGGTTTTCTTGTCCCACACGCTTTTCCGGCCTGTATGAAGGCCTTTCACTTTTTTGACCGGGTATTCGCTGGCCACTGCCAGCATTACGGCCACATTATGCAGGTTAAGCCAATAGGCAAGCTGCTCATTCTTCGAGAAGTTCTCCAGCGGCATAAAATCAGGCACAGCTTCAAGGTCCTGCCGGATTGCCAGTATATTATCCCTATGTGGCTGCCTGAATTCATCAAACAAGACACGATTGCCTTCATTGGCCGTCACACTATAGTTGCCGTGTTTTATCTTGGTTGAACTTCCTCTCAACCCAGAGCGGCCAGCGCGACGCCGATCGGAAAGCCCTACATCAAGCACCGCTGACGATAGAAGCAAATCCCAATCGTCATATTTGATCGTATATTGGCTGCCAAGACTATATTCCGTCGGCAGGCCATCACTTGCAGCTGCATCCAAACTGCTACTGCAAGCTAAAACAAAAACAAGCGCAATGCGGGCTAAAAAGGGTTTTTTCATTTTGACCTCAATTTTTGAGCAAAAATGACCAGTATACCGGCTACTCAGAATAGGTCTAAACACCATAGCACATTAAATTTGTTTAGACTGCATCGAGCCTATCGGTCACTTCTTGACTAAAATGAACCGCGAGCGGTTCAGCCCCGCGAATGGCGAAGCAACTGTGTGCGGCACTTTTGTTGAAACCGATGACCGAACAGGACTGGCAACCCGGGTCGAACCCTTGCGCTTAGGCACTCGACTTATAGAACATACCCCAGCCGTTTAACGCCCTAGTCTTCAATATCGGCCAAGAACCTGCATACATTAAAAAGGAACCCTCGGATATGACCAGGGGTTCCTATATTTTATCACCGGAAGTTCAAACGACTTTCATTTAATTCGCTGGCTTTTCTCCGTCATCTTCATCTGGCGAAACAGCCACTTCATCGTCTTTGCCTTTTCTGACAATCCGGCTGCCTTCACTACCGACAAATTCCTCGACAGTAACAGTACCTTCGCGCTGACGGCGGGCATCGCGCAGCTTTATTGCCCGCAGCAATGCTTGAGTTTGTGGTGATATTTTTGCCGATAAGGTCTTATTGAACTCACCGCTCGTAAATATAGTATCAGGCGCTGACCCTTGTACAGGTGGCACAAATAAACCTGTGGGCTCCGACCCGGAAGTCGCTGTCGGCGTGCTGGTAATAAAGAAGGCAAGCGCGCCGGAGCTGGTATTGAAGCTGCCTCCACCGTATGTATCCCCGTCTTTCAAATCAGCGATGCCCCAGTCGTAATTTTTAATTTTGAAAGACTTCGCTTTTTGTAAATCTCGGCGGGTGTCAGGCCGTGCATAAGCCCACAAATGATTCCTGATATCTTCTTCAAAATTAGGGAAATATTTTTTTCCCAACTTATAATGATCAGAAACTCTGCCCTGACCGCTCCATAATCTGAAACCGCGTAAGCTGTTCACAAACTGAAGGGCGTTATTTTCAAGTGCCTCAGCTAAATTGTCGCCTGTGTAGGCCTCGGTGCGAATATTGGGTCCGCCAATAGCGCCCATGAAAAAGCCATAGAGAACCAACGGGTCATTCCAACGGCGAATGACATATTCCTCGATATCACGTATCGACATTTCCCGTTTGCCGACCGACATGGTTTTATTATCCCAAACACTTTTTCGACCCTCAACCAAGGATTTAACTTTTTTGAGTGGGTATGCTTTCGCCACCTCCACCATAACGGCCACATTGTGAAGGTTAAACCAATAAGCCAACTGCTCATTGGCGGAAAAACTTTTCAGCGGCATAAATTTTGGAACGGCCTCAAGGTCTTTTCGAATGGCGAGAAGATAATCCACATGTTCTGGTTTTAATTCGTTGAACGAAACACGGTTGCCTTCCGTTGCGGTTGCACTGGTGTTCCCGTGCTTCATTTTTGTTGATGATTTTCTTGCCCCTTTACGACTGGCAGGCCGGCGGTCTGACATGCCAACGTCAAGAACTGAACCTGACAAAAACAAATCCAGGTCATCATATTGAATTTCAAATTCATTTTTCTGTGGCGCTGTAGGTTTCGCCCCGCTTTCCTGTGCAGTAACCTGCAAACTACCACCACTATATAACAGGAAAGAAACTACAAATATAATACGCGCTGCAAATAACTGCTTCATGATACACCCCAATCAATTGTTCCTGACAAGCTACGGTCAATCATACCCAAACCTCACTTAAGCTTATCAGATAATCCGATGCTGGACAAATTTGACGGTGATTTCGGAGGAAATATAACCTTCGTTTAGAGGCAGAATTGTCTGGATTTCAAGCCCTACAAGAACCGGCCAACTACGTCTTTGTATGACCGGCTGACCTTCAGTTCCATGCCACAAGACAGGGTCAGAAAACACTCTCCGTTTGAGTGAGGCCGCACTTCCTTAACCTTGTCAAGGTTGACGATGGTAGATCGATGCACCCGCTGGAAAATTTTAGGGTCCAGCCGCTTTTCCATAGTTTTCATGGTTTCACGCAGTATATGAGTTTTTTCGTCAACATGGATGCACATGTAGTCACCAGCAGCGTCGATATAGTCTACATCTGAAATATCGACGATGGTAATATGGCCGCGGTCCTTGATCCGCAAATGCGGGTCATAACGCGCTTCGCGCATCTCTGTTGGTTGCTCCAGAAGAGCCGTGAGCGCCTCTTTGGGGGGCGTGTCCATATTTTCCAAAAGCTCAACCAGCCGTGAGTTCTGCTCAATGGCGATGCGCTGACTGATTGCGTCACGCACGCGCACAATGGCTTCGGCCAGGCGATCCTCTTCAACTGGCTTGAGAAGATAGTCCAACGCATGGGCTTCAAACGCCTCAAGTGCATATTGATCGTAAGCCGTTACAAACACCACCAACGGTATTTCCGCCTCGCCTACCAGTGAACGAATAACTGAAAAACCATCGAAGCCAGGCATTTGAATGTCCAAAAACACAAGGTCAGGCTTCAGTTCTTTAATGGTTTTCACTGCCTCGCGACCATTGGAGCAGGAGCCAACAATTTCCACATCGCTGAAGGCCTCCAATCTGATAGTCAGTCCGCGCACCGCTAGCGGTTCGTCGTCTACAAGTAGGGTGCGAATTTTGCTCATTATCAATCCTTCTTTTGGCTCTGACCTTTTTTGTGGTTTTCGCTTATTTTTACTCGGGTGTTTTATTTGAAGCTGCCCGTGTTCCTGCTTTCTCGCGTGGTATTCTAATAGTGATACCAAAGCCGGTTGGCTCCAGATTTTCAAGTCTGAACTCATGGTCGTCGCCGTAGATCTGCGCCAACCGTTCGCGGGTGTTGGCAATACCTACGCCTGAGCCCGACTGGCTGACCAGATGGTGGATGTCATCAACACCCGGACCGGAATCTTTCAGCGCCAACACCAACCGCTGGCCAACAGCCTTCGCACATATGGTTACCGTGCCCCCGTCGATGGACGGTGCAACAGCATATTTGATCGCATTCTCTATCAGTGGCTGCAAAATCAGGCTGGGTACCAAGGCTGCTTTTGCTTTCTCATCAATATCAAACTCCACCGTCAACCGGTCCTGAAAACGAACTTTCTCAATATCCAGATACAGCCCGAGCGCATAAAGCTCCTTGTCCAGACTGATGCGCTGCGTTGGTTGGTTCACGAGTGTGTAGCGCAGGAAACTGGATAGTTTGGTTAGCATTTTATTGGCGTCTTCTTCCGACTTGTCCAGCACCAACGTCGAAATGGCGTTGAGCGTATTGAACAGGAAATGCGGATTTAACTGGTACCGTAGCATTTTCAACTGCGCCTGATGTGCCATGGCGGTAGCTTTTAAAACTTGCGCCTTTTGTTCCTGCAAGCTGGAATAATAGTGGTAACCAAAATAAATTGCGGACCAGGCAAACAATGCCGTGGCCTCGAACATTGCGTTACCAAACAAAGCTAGCCCCGCAAATGGTGCAACTCCGGGCACCAACACCGGTGCTAATGCCAGTTCGAGCGAAGAAAACAAAAGTCCAAACGCCGCACACAAAACAATTACGACTGGCAGCACGATTGATAAAGGTTTATCCCGAACAATGCGATACACATGTCGCAAAACAATCGTCATCGACACGCCGATAATGACAGCAGCCAGATATTGGATCGAAACCGTACTAGGGTCCTGTTCGTTGGTGATTGCCTGAAACATGCGCACTAAAAAATACCCGGTCCAACCAAACAGCTGGAACGACCAGAATGTCGCTTCTTTGGTGCCAAATAACCGATTTAATACAGACATCGCGTTTGTTGGTACCTCATGCGTCCGTTCAGGCAGGCCCGCACCAAATGCTTGCTCCCGAACCAGTTTCTTTTCTCTATCCCGTTCAGGGGCATTATGAAGCTCATCACCGCGTGAGCCAAGAGGGTTTGTTTGTTTATTCATTAAATTGACCGGTTCACGCCGCTATTACGGTCAGTTTCTGTGAGGCGATCATAGGCTAGCGGCTTGTTGTCAGCTCGCCGAAGCGTACCGTTTGGCCCGCGCGCAAGCGCTCTCCGCCACGGATTACAACACGGTCGCCGCTTGCTATACCGCCCAATATGGCGACACGGCTACCGCTTGCTGCACCTGTGCGCACCAGCAAACGTTCAGCAGTGTTGTCTTCTTTAATGCGGAACACATAAGTACCGTCACTTCGAAGTACCAACGCATCGCGGGGTACAGCGACAACTTCTGCAGGCGCACTGGACGGAACACCGATTTGCAACGCAGTGCCAACCACATAAGACGCACCGACAGGAACATTGACGCGTATCTCCATTGTGCGACTTATGGTGTCACCAACCGGTACCAAGGCGCGAATGGAACTGTCCATTGAGGCCGCATCCTTGCGCAGTAACACCCGTTGCCCGTCGCGCAGCAACCCCGCCAGATTGACAGGCGCCTGAGCACTTATCTCCAGATTTTCAGTGTCAACAAGCCGAACAATCTGCCGACCCGGCACTGAATATTCGCCTGCCTGCGCCAGTCTTTCAACCACCCGACCCGGGAAGGGCGCGCGCACTTTGGTGCGGGCCAGGTCAATTTCTGATTGCTCCAACGCGATGCGAGCTTGCGCCAGTTCCTGGTCTGTCATGGCAAGCGTGCTTTCAGCTTCTTCAACACGACTGGCTGGTACGTTGTTAGTTTCAGCCAGCTCCCTTAAGCGCGCCAAGTCTGCCTTCAAATAGGTGACACGTGCTTCGAGCCGCAGTATCTGTGACTGGTTACGCCCCACCGCCAATCGGTGGTTGCGGTTGTCAATTTCAGCAACAACGTCCCCTTTTTTTACCAGCGTGCCTTCAGTTGCAACCCAGGTTACCTGGCCAGTAATTTGCGCCGATATACGGCTATCATTTTTGCTGATAACGGTGCCAGGCATGTAAACTTGCGGTGCCATCAGCTCCGCGCTTGCCTGCGCCACTTCTACAAGGGCGGGCGGCGCTGGTTGCTGTGCATTGGCACCGAAGGTCATCACAACCATCGCTGTGGCCACAACAGTTATGTTTTTTGCTTGCCTCCACATAGACGGCATCTTGGTGGGTCGGGGGTTACTCATGATATATTCCTCGCATTCGTCGATTTATTTTATGATTGTTCATTCAGGCTTTCATTCTCGGGGTGCAAAACCTGTTTGTTTTTGCGTTTAAACAGACGGCTTATGGCGCCGTCTTCATCCAGCCGTAACAAGGCGGGCAGCATCACCAGTGTAAACAGGGTCGAGACACACATGCCGCCAACAATTGTCGTTGCCATGCCACGGTATATATCGCTGCCCGCACCCGGGAACAGTACCAATGGCAACATACCCATAATACTGGTCAGTGTGCTCATGAATATGGGCCGCAACCGCAGCGCCAGCGCCCGCTCAACAGCTTGAAGGCGGCTAAGGCCTTCGGCTTCGCCTGCGCGCGTTTGGGCCACCAACAGGATCGCATTATTAACCACCAGGCCCAGCAAAATGATAAAACCAATCATGGTAAGCAGATCAAGCGGTGTGAAGGCAAATATATTAAGCACATTGAGTGCAAGCACGCCGCCAACAGTTGCAAGCGGGATCGTAATCACGACAAAAAAGGCGTCTCTGGTTGACCGGAATAGACCCGCCAAAATCATGAACAACAAACCGAGCGCCAGGACAAAATTCATCGACAGAGATGACACCGCCCTATCCAATGCGTCAGCGCTACCGCCATATGAAATACTGGCGTCGCTTGGCAACAACGGTTTGATCTTAGGTTCAACCTGTTGCTTCAGGATGTTGACCATATCATCGAGCGCCATATTATCGGGCTGACTGATATTGAAGGTAACCGTACGTTTACGGTCAACCCGTTGCACAAATGTGGGGCCAACGCTGCGTTCGAACGCAACTAAGTCGCCCAATGCCACTGTGCCGCCTAGGGGCGTAGCAACTGGCACACCGCTCAATAACTCTGGGTCTGCCCATTTCTGTGATCGCAACATCATATCCACGCGGCGCTCACCGTCGAAATGTTCGCCTAGCCATAGCCCGTCGCCAAGGGCCCTTAAAATCCGGGCGATATCGCGCCGGGTAAACCCAACTTCAGCCAACCGGCGGTCATTGGGGAGGATTTTAAGCTCTGGTGCTGTGACGTTGGGATCAGGGTTAGGCTGCGCCCGCGATCCTGGCAATGCCTCAGTGATAAAGCCCATGGTTTGACGCGTAACCTCTTTCAAACCATCCAGGTCCCGCGAGTGAACATTCAGCTGAACCGACCCCGCACCACCAAAACCGCCAAACAGATTGCCTTGTTGAGCGAAGGCAAAGACATCCGGAAAACCAGCCAATATTTCCTCATTGACGATTTTTTCCAATTCTTTGACCCGACCTTGATCGCGCGCACGCACACCAATGCTACCGCCTTGGCCGTTAGGAAAGCTTATGAAATAATAATTCTTAAGTGCCGGTTCTTTTTCCCCGGTGAGATATGGCTCTAGCCGGTCAACGATGACCGAGGCGATTTCGCGGTCGACAGTTTCCAGGTCCGCACCGGACGGGAAGGACATAAAGGCATCCACGGCGTCTCGTTTTACTGGCGGCAGATAATTCAGATTAGGCAACATAAACCAGCTGAGGCTAACTGCAGCCGTAACTAGACTGCCAATAAGGGCATACCGCCGAACCGGCGTATTAGTCAGTGTCATCAACTTGCTGGCGGTCTTCTTGGCGCGTGTGCCTGCGCCTTCATTCGCGGGCAGTTTTTTAAGCCAATGCTCAGCGGCCACCGGTAACACCGTTACAGCAACAATCAGCGAGATTGCGACTCCGACCGCAATAGTAATGGCAAGGTCGGAAAACAACTGCCCTTCAGCGTCCTTCAAAAACAGGATGGGAACGAAAATCGCGACCGTGGTTATGGTTGAAGCGAGCAGAGCGCCCCAGACCTGCTGCGCACCCACAAGCGAAGCAATCGAGGCCTTCTCGCCGCGCTCACGCAGCCGCACAATATTTTCGAGAACCACAATTGCGGCATCAAGCACCATGCCTGTAGCAAACGCCATTCCAGCCAGCGAAATCACATTAACTGATCGACCAAACAGCGCCAGCATAACCACGGTAGTCAACAAGCAAATCGGAATAGTAAGCGCGATAAGAATAGTCGCTCTGATTTGGCGCAGGAACCACCACAACACGCCAATTGCCAGAAGGACGCCAATCACCAGATTGGTCGACAAAAGGCTGATGGCGCGCTTAATAAAGACAGATGGGTCAAAAGATTTCTCAATGGCGATACCTTGCTCGGCCAGAATACCCGCATTCAATTCATCAATAACCACTGTCAAGCGATCAATTGTTGCTAGAACGTTGGCGCCCGACGTTTTGATGATTGGCATACCAATGGCCGGGTTGCCGTTTTGGTACACCACCTGGCGTGCATCAGGCGGGCCCATAGAAACGGTTGCTATATCACCGAGCGTAACTGGGCTGCCACCTCGCCACTGTAGAATAAGGGACCGCAACTCTTCCGGCTCATAGCGGCCCTGGAAGTTAAGCAGATAGCGCCTGCGCCCCACATCCATATAGCCGCCGGAACTGTCGACAGTACGGCCAACACGCTGGGCTATATTATTCAGGTTAACACCCAGTTCCGCTGCCCGGATTGGATCAAATTCGATCAAGAGCTGCTCACCGGTGGCAGCGTTTATCTGAACGTCAGCAACACCTTCAACCGCCTCAATGCGCGGTACAACGTTGTCTTCGATGAAAGCAGAATATTCTTCTGGTGCCAGAACGCTGTTTTCCCTGAACTGCGTGAACAGATAAATAAGGGTTTCCCCTTGTGGATTACCGCCATTCATTACAATTTGAGGGCGGTCAGCGTCGGCGGGCAATGGTGGCAGACGGTTAAGCCGGCTAATAACTTCAAGCAGGGTACGGTCCATATCAGCCTCTAGGGCAAACTCCATGGATACCCACCCGAAGCTTGGGTTGGAATAGGTGCGTAGTTCCTCAAGGCCCGGCATACCCTGCATAACTTCTTCAATCGGCTCGACGATTTCAGATTCGATTTCAGTGGGACTAGCAGCGCGCCAAAAAGTTTGAACCGCGAGCTGGGGTCGCTCAATCGCGGGAAAAAGCTGAACAGGCAGCCGTGTCAACATCACCATACCCAGCACTAGCGCCATCGCAGCCACGACAATGACCGCGGCCGGGTTTCTCAGGCTTTTTTCCGTTAGTTTCATTGGACCCATTCCTTATTATTCGTAACTATGTAACGAAAAAAGGTATGAGCCTTTGGTCAAAAGCCGCAAACGTCATTGCGGTAAAAGGTGGGACGGCTGCGACAAGGCGCAGTCCAAAATAGATCGAATTTAAACCTATATAACAATAGTTTATTAAAAATAAAACCTAAGTAAACGAAGATATCAAAGCAGTGCTGAAGAGGGAAACCAGGGGCTTATTCGTCGGATTCAGCCTTTGGTTTTTTCTCATATTCCTCAAAATCGCCAAGACCACAACTACCCCATGACCGCCCGAAACTGTCCAGAATAATTATGATTTGCGCCCTGCACAGCGACCCAAAAGAATTGGAATAGGCAAAACGTTCTTCCCGCACCAAACCGCGGCAGGCATGAGGCAATTTATTCATATAACCCTTACGGCCGATCGACTCGAAAAAAATCGTTTGATCATCAAGAATGATAGACTGCCGCAGGCTGCGCATGGGCACACAATGTCTTGTTTTGCCGGTCGCTTGGTATTTTTCCATAATACGTTTGCGTCTTTTTTCGGCGCGCTTTGCTATCCTGCCTTTTGGCTCGGCCTCCTCGGCCTGTTCCTTTTCAGGAGCCCCATCCTGGCCACCGTCTTGTGCACCATCCTGAGCAATTGCGGTTGGCAGCGCCATCACCATCGCTAATAAAAATACTGAAATAAATCGCATGTGGGTCACGTTACTTTCCGTGTCTACTGTCCATATTCCCTCATGTAACCTACATATTATGAACGAAAGCTGAACGCTATTATTCTCGTGCGCCGCAAGCTTCATCCGAGAGTGTGGGCTACAGCGAGTCTAATTCCTTTTGCATCAATGCCCGCAAATAAGCGCCCAAATTAGCCAGCGCAATCTGCTCATTTTTGCCCATTTTGGTGAGCTTGTCATCAAAAGCGAGGCCGTGCACCTGTGCTATTTGCAGCAGATAGGCGACAAAAGCATCGGCTCGTGCACGGATCAACCAGAGAAAAAGGCTATGTGGAAGAGCGTTTTCACTACATCCGTCCCGAAAGGTTTGAGCCAAATGCGGCAGTAAATTATCACCGATGCTGCGCAAGCCATTGCAAAAAGCTTCAAACGGTGGAATAGGTTCGCTGCCGTCATCGCCGGTGTCCTGCTGGCACGAGGCAACCCGTTCCAGTTCACGCACCATCATATCCAGCTCCCGGTCGAGCCGTTCTGCCAGCGCATCACTTGCTTTTTGCTCAGCAGGCGACAGAATGGAGCGACCGGAGGTCTCCATGCCCTGCAAGCTGGCGCTGATAAAGTCGATGATGGTTGCCTGTTCGGGCATTTGAGCTCCTGTTAGGCCCCAGTTTGAATCCGATTTTCCGACAGTATCTATACAGTCTGATTATGATATCTATACAGTTAGATTATAATCGCGCCAAGTTTTCAGTCCAACCAGTAAAAGTTTGCGTAAAGACATTTAGAAATTCGTAATCAGTCAGGACAGGACCAGACCTATGCTCGACCTATATTTTTCCACTGCCACTGTGCTCGGCGCTGTTCTTATTGCCTTGTGGGCCATCAGTATTCTGATCGGTCGGGTAAGTTTCATCGATGCATTCTGGGGTGTCGGGTTTGTTGTGGTTGCTTGGACAGCGGCATCAGAGGCCGCTGAACTAGGCCCCATTCAAATGGTCGTTCTGGCACTCGTAACCCTGTGGGGGCTCCGGCTTGGGCTGTATCTTCTAAGGCGGTTCCTGCGTGACGGCGAGGATAGCCGCTATGTGCGCATGACCAAGGGCAAGGACGGCGTGTCTCGTCATATATTCACGCTGTGGTTTGTGTTTGGCCTGCAGGGCCTGTTGATGCTGGCGATCAGCGCACCATTGATTTCAGCCATGGCCCAACCCTCTGCGTCGTTGGATACATTCGCCTACGCAGGCATTGGCCTTTGGACTGTGGGCGCCTTTTTTGAATGGGTAGGTGACCTGCAACTATCAAAATTCAAGGCAGACCCTGCCAGCGAAGGCAAAGTGCTGGATACTGGCTTGTGGGCCTGGACGCGTCACCCCAATTACTTCGGCGACACCTGTGTATGGTGGGGTATTTGGCTGGTGGGCCACGACCTGACGGTTATTTTTGCCCCTGCGCTCATGACCTTCTTGCTGATGAAATGGTCTGGCGTGCCGCTTCTGGAAAAAGGCCTGAAAAAGCGGCGACCCGGTTATGAAGATTATATCATGCGCACCAGCAGTTTCTTCCCGCGCCCTCCAAGGCCATAGTTAAAATGGGATGGCTCAAGAAAAAACGACCCCAAATTCGGGGTCGTTTTTGTTAGCTCGCGTGGCAATCCTAGTTGTAGGTTGTACCCTCGCCAGCTTTTTCCATCAGGCTTTTGCCTTGCTTGGCTTTAAATAGCTCAAGCCGGGTGCGCACAGGGCGGCGCGGCCAATGGTTGTTTTCCAGGTTTGCATCTGCCGTTTCCCTGTGTGGGTCCAACGTGATCGATTTTATTTCCTTGTCACTGGTCACCAATTTAATCACGCTATTGGGGTTGCGGCGCCACAGCTGAGCAGGCCAACGGCGGGTCTCGTTGGTGCCATCTGCATACTCAATCTGCACAATCACCGGCATCACGAGGCCGCCCTTGTTAGAAAATTCAAGAAAGTAGAAATTCTCTTTTGTATTGAGCAATTCCCTTTCCCAGTCCGCCAAGCTTTCTACATATTTGCCGTAACGGTCACGGTCAGCATCAGTCACGGTGTAATCGTCATTTTTGTTGTAAAAATCCTGTAACTCAGGACGTTCAAGTATGCGGCGGCGGTCGTCGGCGTGACGCTGCTGGACCATAGTTTTGCCCAATGCGTCATCCTGTTCTCGCTTGTAGGCTGCCTCGGCATCCGGGTCTTTGCTGTTAACTGTGCCCCAAGTAACCCGGTCAAGCGAGATGTCCGCATGATCGGTTGAATAGAACCAACCACGCCAAAACCAATCCAGGTCAAAGCCGGATGCATCTTCCATGGTGCGGAAAAAGTCAGACGGATAAGGCCGCTTGAACATCCAGCGCTGGGCGTATTCCTTGAACGCGTGGTCAAAGGCCTCGCGGCCCATGACTGTTTCGCGCAGAATATTAAACGCCACCGACGGTTTCCGATAAGCGTTCTGGCCAAACTGAATAAGCGACTGTGGGTCTGTCATCACAGGCATCTGATTCTTGCTGGTCATGAAAGGAACGATGGTCTCAGGCGAACCGATATTGCCCGGCCAACCTTCTTCCCATTCGCGGTGGGCCAGCCCCTGCAAATAGGTATTGAAGCCTTCATCCATCCAGAACCAATCACGCTCCGGCGTGTTGACAATCATAGGGAAATAATTATGCCCCACCTCATGAATAATAACGCCGACAAGGCCATATTTTGTGCCACGACTGTATGTGCGTTCGCCAGTTTCCTTGTCTTCAGTTGGGCGGCGCGGATTGAAACTGACCATTGGATATTCCATGCCGCTTGTTGCGGAATTCACTGAGATAGCCACAGGGTATGGGTAGGGGAAGGTGTATTTGGAATAAACTTCCAGAGTATGCACAACCGCCTCAGTTGAATATTTGTCCCACAGCGGCATGCCTTCTTCAGGGTAGAAGGACATGGCCATAATGGTGCGACCATCGCTTTCCTGACGGTGGCCCATTGCATCCCAAACAAATTTGCGTGAAGAGGCAAAAGCAAAGTCGCGCACATTCTCAGCTTTGAATTTCCAGGTTGCTTTGTCCGTCGCTTTTTCTGCTTGATTGGCCAGTGCTTCGTCACGGGTTACAATCATAACAGGGCGGTCCGCGCCGCGGGCTTCTGCTAGCCGCGCGCGCTGCTCATTTGTCAAAACATCGCGGCTATTTTGCAGCTCGCCGGTGGCGGCAACGATATGGTCAGACGGCACGGTGATTTCAACGTCATAACTGCCGAACTCCGTCTGGAACTCACCAAGACCGTAAAAAGTGCGGTTATTCCACGCTTTCAGGTCTGTATAACCTGCAACGCGGGGGTACCACTGCCCCATATTGTATATATTGTTACCGTCTTTCTCGAAATGATCGAAACCAGACCGTTTTATCGGAATTTTTTTCGATTCGATAATGTTGTAAGACCATGCAATGCCAAAGGTTAAGCTGCTGCCAGACTTCAAAATCTGTGGCAAATCTATACGCATCATAGTGCCAACGATAGCATGCGGAAGCGGATCGCCGCTTTTGTCTGTCACCGCTGAGATTTTAAATCCACCGTCAAATTCCTGACGGTATTTTTCGTGCCGCAGCGCAGAAAAAGACATGCGGGTTGTCGAATTGGTGGGCTGAGTTAAGTGATCATCCGAATGTTTGGCAAACCGGTTTTGGTCCAGTCGCACCCATATGTAATCAAGGGCATGGGGGGAGTTATTTTTATAAGTGATCGTCCCCGACCCGGTAATGGACTGGTTGTCGTCGTTTAATTCAACTTTGATTTTGTAATCGGTTTGCTGTTGCCAGTATCCGGGGCCCGGCTTGCCAGAAGCAATACGCTGGTCGTTGGGTGTGGCCAACGCTTCATCCAGCTGGCGAAATTTATCTTCGTGGTGCGGCTGCTTGGATTGTTTTATTTGTGCCGTTACCGGGTTTCCTATCAGAAAAACACCCACGACAATTATCGCAATCGCTTTGACTTCACGTAACATATAACGATCCCCTTTAATCGTGCCACCCCGGCACCGTTTGCAGCAGCACAGTTGGCTCAAGGCAATGAATTTAACCAGAAAACTCCGGAGGCGCCGCTGCAAACGCGGCAACGATAGCCTGCAGTAGATTGTTTGGCAATCATCCGGAAGAAAGTTAGGCGAAATGACTATTTTTTTGTCAAAACGTCGGGTTTATTGCAATTTCCACACGATATTATTCCGATTTTATATAACTAAAGTTTTATAGTTTTTAATATTGATTATTAATTGCAAATAATACATAATCTCTTTGTAGACGGTGATCAGCCATCGGCGACCCGCTTACCAATACCGTCCCGGTCCTGACAGCGGGGACGGTTCCAGGTTTCCTGTTGGCCCGGGTGCTTGGAAAATCTTTTGACCCTGCAGCAGGGCAAAAGAAAAAGGCCGCGCCTTCCCTAGGCGCGGCCTTCTAAGTTTCTGATTTCAAGCCTGTTTAGTTCAATGACTTATTGATCTCTTCCACCATCTTCTTGGCGTCGGAAAACAGCATCATTGTATTGTCGCGAAAGAATAGTTCGTTATCCACACCAGCGTATCCACTGCCCATCGAGCGCTTGATGAACAGCACTGTCCCGGCTTTTTCTACGTCCAGAATTGGCATGCCGTAGATCGCGCTTGTTTTATCAGTTTTGGCGGCTGGATTGGTGACATCATTAGCGCCAATCACAAAGGCAACATCTGCGCCCGCGAACTCGCTGTTAATGTCTTCCAGTTCAAACACCTCGTCGTACGGCACCGTTGCTTCAGCCAGCAACACGTTCATATGTCCGGGCATCCGACCCGCAACCGGATGGATTGCGTAAGCCACATCAACGCCCTCCTCCTTAAGGATGTCGGCCATCTCCTTCAACGCGTGTTGGGCCTGTGCCACCGCCATGCCGTAACCTGGCACAATGATAACCTTGCCCGCATTCTTCATAATGAACGCCGCATCTTCTGCCGAGCCTTGTTTCACTGGCCGCGTTTCCGCACCCAGTGGTCCCGCCGCTGCGTCTTCACCGCCGAAACCGCCAAGTATAACTGAAATGAACCCACGGTTCATGGCTTTACACATGATGTAAGACAGGATCGCACCCGATGAGCCCACAAGAGCACCTGTCACGATAAGTGCAGTGTTTTGCAGCGTGAAACCAATGCCCGCAGCAGCCCAGCCGGAATAACTGTTCAACATGGAGACGACCACCGGCATATCAGCACCGCCGATTGGGATAATCAGCAAGAACCCAATAATGAAACTCAGAATAGTGACAGCCCAAAAGACACTAATCCCGCCAACCATGGCACTTTGATCAACAGCGAACCATGCAATGCCACCGACAATACCAGCAGCGATGATGAGGTTAATTAAATGCCGCGCCGGTAGCATGATAGGCGCACCCGACATGGTGCCGTTCAGCTTGGCAAAAGCAATAACCGAGCCGGAGAATGTTATCGCGCCAATAGCTATACCCAACGACATTTCGATTTTCGATGCCATGAACATCTGACCCGCTGCGTCTGCGATACCGAAGGACACCGGATTTAGAAACGCGCTACCGGCCACCAATACGGCGGCCAAACCAACAAAGCTGTGAAAAGCTGCCACAAGCTGCGGCATATCGGTCATGGCAATACGGCGAGCGGTGATAAACCCGATAGCACCACCAACAACTATTGCCCCTATTATCCAGTCATAACTGACAATCTCGGGGTTCAATACCGTGGTAATAACCGCGATAGCCATGCCGAGCATACCGAACAGATTACCAGTACGACTGGTCTCTGGGCTGGAGAGCCCGCGCAGGCTCATGATGAAGAAAACAGCGGCAACCATATAGGCGACAGCCGTCATATCGACGAAAAACTGATCCATGACGGTGCCCCCTATTTCTTTTTCTTATACATGGCGAGCATGCGCGCCGTGACGGCAAACCCTCCAAATATGTTGATCGCTGCCAAGCCGATAGCAATAGCGCCAAGTATTTTTGAAATGCTCGCGCCGTCGGGACCAACCGCGATAAGCGCACCAACGATGATCACACTGGAAATGGCGTTGGTAACACTCATTAACGGTGTGTGCAGCGCAGGGGTTACTGACCAGACAACATAATACCCGACGAAGATCGCCATAACAAAAATGCTGAATTGCTGGATGAATGGGCTAGTTACTAATTCTGTCATTTATCGCCTCCTGTCAGGCGTGGGTGGATGATTGCGCCGTCCTTGGTGACAAGGCTTTCGGTGACAATCTCGTCTTCAAAATCTATGGCAAGCGTGCCTTCCGATACATGCGGCGTGATGAAATGCATCAAGTTGCGTGCATAAAGCGCCGAGGCATCTGCTGCCAACCGCGAAGGCACATTTCTGTGACCGACGATGGTAACGCCTTCTACCTCAACAACCTCACCAACTTTCGATAGCGCACAGTTGCCTCCCATCTCAACAGCCAGGTCAACAATCACGCTGCCCGGCTTCATGGATTTAACCATGTTCTCAGTGATCAGTTCAGGTGCTGGCCGTCCCGGAATCAGTGCCGTGGTGATAGCAATATCCTGCTTGGCCAGAGTTTCCGCAATCAATTTAGCCTGTTTGGCTTTATACTCATCGCTCATTTCCTTGGCGTAACCGCCGGAGGTTTCTGCTTCCGCGGTTTCTTCGTCCTCTACCATCACAAACTTGCCGCCCAGGCTTTCAACCTGTTCCTTGGTGGAGGGGCGAACATCGGTCGCGCTGACCACCGCACCCAGTCGCTTCGCCGTTGCGATCGCCTGAAGGCCCGCAACACCCACACCCATAACCATTACCTTTGCCGGGGCCACAGTGCCCGCGGCGGTCATCATCATCGGGAAGGCCCTGCCATATGCTTCAGCGGCATCAATAACCGCTTTGTAACCGGCCAGATTGCTTTGACTGGACAATACATCCATCGACTGAGCCCGGGTTATGCGCGGCACAAATTCCATCGCCACCGCCATCAGCCCCGCGTCGGCGTATGCCTTCAGCCTGTCGCCGTCAACAAATGGGTTGAGAGTTGCAAGCTGCAACGCGCCCTTCTTGGCCTTAGCGGCATCACCGCCTTCCAGGCCTTGCACCGAGAAAATAACGTCAGCGTCACCGACAGTAGCAGCCAAGTCAGATGCAATCTTTGCACCGGCAGCAGCGTAGGCGTCATCAGTGATGGCTGCGGCGACGCCTGCGCCCGCTTCAATGCTGACCTCAAAACCAAGCCCTACCAGTTTTTTTACCGTATCCGGGGAAGCTGCAACACGCTTTTCCGCCTCGCGCCGTTCCCGTATAACTCCTAGTTTCATGAACATTCTCCGTGAAACTGTTAATTCAAAATCGAATAACGACCAGGCCTGTTATGGGCCAAGTGTCAGCATCTTGCGAACATACCGACAGTAACTTTACCTCACAAATTGACCTTTGCCGTGACCGAAAAGGTAACGCAATTACCGCTGGGAGCAAGTTTCTTTCTTGCCATGAAGAAAATAGAGAAAATTTTATCTTTACGATTTTGTTAACCGCTGTCCTGAAATGATACAGAAACCGACCCGAATCAGTGCAAACCTCGCAGGTAACAACATTAGGTAAACGCAAGCGTCATGACACAGAAATCAGTTCTCATTGTTGAAGATGAATTTACCCAAAGCGCGTTGCTTGAGGGCATTGTAAAACGCGCTGGCCACGTTGCCCATATCGCACACAATGGTAATGAGGCGCTGACTTTCATGGCAGGTGCGCAAGGTGCCGACGTGGATATCGTGTTGTTGGACCTTGTCATGCCGGGAATGGACGGCATCGAAGTTTTGCAGAAACTGCGCCCTAGTTGGCCAAAGCTGCCGGTTATTATGCTCACGTCACAGTCTTCAATCACGACGGTTGTTGACGCCATGCGCGCAGGTGCCAACGATTTTATTGTCAAGCCTGCCAGCGCCGAGCGCATTCGTTCTGCCATCAACGCCGGGCTGGAAACCGCCTCGTTTGTCGGGGAAATCGAACCCATGCGGATGGGCATGGCCGCCACCAACTTTACTAACCTGATCGGTGAAAGCCACGGCATGCGCCGGGCGGTCGCGTTGGCGGAGCGCGCAGCCAGCGCCAGTATTCCAGTGCTTATTGACGGCGAATCAGGGGTGGGCAAGGAAGTATTTGCCCGCGCTGTTCACACCGCCAGCGACCGCGCGGACCGACCATTCGTTGCGGTAAATTGCGGCGCAATCCCCGAAAATCTAGTCGAAAGCATCCTTTTTGGGCACGAAAAAGGGTCTTTTACTGGTGCGACCGAAAAACGGATCGGCAAATTCGCCGAGGCCAACGGCGGCACATTATTTCTGGATGAAGTGGGGGAACTGTCTGCCGATATCCAAGTGAAATTATTACGGGCACTACAGGAAAAAGAAATTGACCCCGTCGGTGGCCGGTCCAGCCTGCCGGTCGATATCAGGGTAATTTCTGCGACCAATCGCAATTTGGCGGAGAGAGTGGCCGAGGGCTGCTTCCGCGAGGACCTGTTCTACCGTCTAAATGTTTACCCGATTACTCTGCCACCGCTGCGCGAGCGCAAGGAAGATATTCCGGCACTGGTTGATCATTTCTTGGACCTAATTCCGGAGATGGAAGGCCTGCCTGTCAAAACGATATCTCCCGGCGCGCTGCCTGCATTGGCAGCTTACCATTGGCCTGGCAATATCCGTCAGCTGCAAAACGCACTGTTCCGTGCGGTTATCCTTTCGGACCACAAACAACTTGAAGTACGGGACTTTCCCCATCTGGAAGGTGCAGGAATCATTCCCACGAATCTACTGAGCGAACCGGGCCAACGCCTTTTGGATCCCGTGTCAGACGCCCCGGCTGGTTTTTCCGCTGGCGCGCCGGTAGATGATACCGTAATTAGCTTATTAGCAACCGGCGGGCATTTTCGTTCACTTGCAGATATGGAGTCCGAAATTATTCGTCGCACCATCGGATACTATGATGGCAAGATGGCCGAGGTTGCACGGCGGTTGGGGATTGGTCGATCAACACTGTACCGCAAATTGGACGAATATGGCTTAAAACGATAGGAGCAAGCTTTGATTGGTGTTTTTGATTCGGGGTCAGGCGGTTTGACCATATTGAAAACACTAACCGAACGCCTGCCAGATCAAGACTTCCTCTATTTCGGCGATCACGGTAACGCACCTTACGGCCATCGCAGCAACGAACAAATTGTCGAACTGACTAAAGTCGGTGTTACGCGGTTGATGGATGCTGGATGCAGTCTTGTTGTTCTTGCCTGCAACACTGCAGCTGCCATTGCCCTGCGCAGCCTGCAGGAAACCTGGCTACCTGAGCAGTTTCCCCGCAATCGAATTCTTGGTGTATTGGTGCCCATGGTAGAGGCAATCACCGGCGTTCCCTGGTCTCAGCAAAACCAATCCCCCAACCGAGACGCAGAAAAAATCCTGTTATTTGCCACTCAAAAGACAGTCGCCAGCGGTGCTTATCAGGAAGAAATTAACAAACGCGCTCCGCAGGTTGATCTGGTTCAAAAAGCTTGTCCCGGTCTGGTTGATGCCATTGAGGGCGGCGCTGGTCCTATGCCGTTACGCGGAATGATAGAAGGTTTTATCAATGAAACCGACGTAGCCGGGGTCTCAACGGCTGTGCTTGGCTGTACGCATTTCCCGCTGGTTGAAGGCTATTTCAAAGCGGCTTTGCCCCAACACATTTCAATATTATCTCAGCCGGAAATTGTGGCTGATGCGTTAGCTAACTATCTGAACCGGCATAACCATTATCGGACCAAAGGCACAGGCCGCGTTACCTTGCTCACAACGGGTGACCCAAAAACCGTCAACAGCGTCTCTCGCAGGTTTGCTGGCCATAAACTTATCTTCACACGCCAGTAATTTTACCGCTAATCCTACTGCGTCAATCTGGCACCCATTAAGAGTGCAAATTTTTGACTTTGGTCAAGCGCAGAAATAATGCTCTAATGTATGCGTACGTCTATAGCTTATAGGGCAATTGAGCATGGACTATCTGATTGTGCAGTGTCAGGCGGCAATACAAGGTAACGGCGGCATTTTAATGTCGTTGTTCCTTGCTGGTCTTGTGGGCAGCGTCCACCATTGTACCGGCATGTGTGGTCCCTTCGTTATTGCTCAGATCAGGGAACCAGCTTCAACTGGCTTTGGCAGACTGCGGGGCAGCGCGCTCTTGCCATACCATATGGGCCGCATCACCACATACATGATGCTTGGAATTGTCGGCGCGGGCCTGTCACATCTTATCGTCGGCACACCGGTCCAGCGCGGAATCGCTGTTGGTCTGCTTACCATCGCAGGGTTTTTGTTTTTAACCAGCGCACTGCCAAAATTGCGGCCAATGGTCTTGCCGCAAAGTTTTGTCGGGCTTGGAGGCTCTGTCGGTAAATTTATTGGCAAGGCGGCACGCCCATTTTCCAACAATGGTGGACCGCTACCGCAGTATTTCCTTGGTATAATGCTAGGGTTCTTGCCCTGCACGCTAGTGATGGCGGCAGTGATGGCTGTGGCGGCAACCGGGCAACCAATTGCTGCTGCACTTGGAATGATGTTTTTTGGAATAGCGACCATTCCGGCGCTATTTATGGTGGGCAGCGGTGCCCAAGCGGCCCTGAAACGCTGGCCGCAAAATATGCAAAAAATAACCGCCGGAATGATGGCAATAAACGGCGTCGGCTTAATTGGTCTGGCCGGTGGCATGGTCTTTTGAGGAAACAGAAATGAACACACTCAATGAAAAACCGAACTATAATGATGACATCGTAAAACTTTTCACGATTGCCACAATTTTTTGGGGCATCGTCGGTTTTACAGTGGGTCTTTTTATTGCGCTCCAACTGGCATTCCCAGTGCTTAACTTCGGCGAATATCTCACCTTTGGGCGGCTGCGACCCTTGCATACGTCAGCTGTGGTTTTTGCCTTTGGCGGCAACGCGTTGTTTGCCACCAGTTATTTTGCCGTCCAGCGCACGTGCCGAACAAGGTTATGGAGCGACGGCTGGTCCAGCTTTACCTTCTGGGGTTATCAGCTTTTCATTGTGCTCGCCGCCATCGGTTACGTTACCGGCATTACTCAGGCTAAGGAATATGCTGAACCTGAATGGTACGCTGACCTTTGGCTCACGTTTGTCTGGGTGGCCTATCTGGTCGTCTTTATGATGACGCTCAAAAACCGGAAAGAGCCACACATTTACGTGGCCAACTGGTTTTTCCTTGGGTTCATTGTGACGGTAGCAGTGTTGCATCTGGTTCAGAATATTTCGGTCCCGGTTTCAATATTCGGCACCAAAAGCTACCCGCTTTGGGGCGGAGTTCAGTCCGCCATGATACAATGGTGGTATGCCCACAATGCGGTTGGTTTCTTCCTCACAGCCGGCTTCCTGGGCATCATGTATTATTTTGTCCCCAAGCGCGCTGGCCGGCCAGTTTACAGCTATCGCCTGTCGATCCTGCATTTCTGGTCACTTATCTTTATGTATATCTGGGCGGGGCCACACCACCTGCATTACACTGCGCTGCCAGACTGGGCTCAAACACTGGGCATGACCTTTTCGATTATGGTATGGATGCCCTCTTGGGGCGGCATGATCAACGGCATGATGACGCTGTCGGGTGCCTGGCATAAGTTGCGCGAAGATCCGGTCCTGAAATTCATGATCATTTCGCTGTCCTTCTACGGCATGAGCACATTCGAAGGTCCGCTGATGTCGATCAAGGAAGTGAATGCCCTCAGCCACTATACTGACTGGACCATCGGTCACGTGCACTCAGGTGCACTTGGCTGGGTTGCCTTCATCACCTTCGGCGCGGTTTACCATCTGGTACCAGTGCTGTGGAAGCGATCAGGTCTATACTCGCTGAAACTCGTGAACACCCACCTGTGGATCGCTACAATCGGCATCGTGCTTTACATCGCGGCCATGTGGGTTACCGGCATTATGGAAGGCCTGATGTGGCGCAGCTACGACGAACTTGGTTTCCTTCGCTGGAGCTTCGTTGAAACGGTCCAGGCAAAGCATATCCCGTATCTTATCCGGGCGTTTGGTGGCCTGCTCTTCCTCGCCGGAGCCCTGATCATGGTTTACAATGTTGTGCGAACCATTCGCGGCGATAGTGCTGGAGAAGCTGTCCAGGACATGGTGCATGACCCAAACCGAAACGACGCCCAAAACAATAGCCGAAGCACTGGGGAGGCAGTCCATGTATAGTAAACACGCAGCTTTGGAGAAAAACTCCATCCTCATGCTGATCTTCGTTGTGATCACCATCTCAATTGGCGGTATCATCGAAATTGTCCCGCTGTTTCGGATGGAAACCACCATTGAACCCGTAAAGGGCATAAGACCCTACACTCCGCTGGAGCTTGCCGGGCAGAATGTCTATATCCGCGAAGGTTGCTATGGCTGCCACAGCCAGCAAATCAGGGCGCTGCGGGATGAAGTTGAACGATATGGTCACTATTCGCTAGCAGCAGAAAGCATGTATGACCATCCATTCCAATGGGGATCAAAACGCACAGGGCCCGATCTGGCGCGTGTTGGTGGCAAATATTCCGACGAGTGGCATGTTCAACACATGATCAATCCGCAGTCACTGGTTCCAGAGAGCATCATGCCGTCATACCCGCATCTCTCTAGGCGGGTTCTCAATCTAGCCGACATAGGTGACGACCTGATTGCACTGCGTGCGGTTGGTGTTCCCTACACTGATGAAATGATCAGCAGTGCGACGCAGGATGCCTATGCCCAAGCGTCACAGGATAGTGACTATCTGGACGGCCTTTTCGAACGTTACGGCGAAAAAGTTGTTGCCCGCAATTTTGATGGCGAAACACACACATCCGAAATGGATGCACTGGTCGCTTATTTGCAGGTGCTCGGCACGATGGCGGAACTACAGGACTACAAACATGACGGCAGCAAAAGGAGCGGGCAATGATTGAGTGGCTTTCCGATAACGCTGGCATGACCGGCCTATTGTTCTTTTTCTCGGTATTCTGCGGGATCGTCATTTGGGCGTTCCGGCCAAGCCAGAAACAAACCATAGAAGACCATAAATATATTCCTCTCAAAGGGGACGAGCAATGAGCAAAATTGATAAAGACGAACACTCCGGTGTTGAAACCACCGGCCACGAATGGGATGGTATTAAAGAGCTAAACAACCCGGCACCCCGCTGGTGGCTTGGCGTTTTTGTCATCACGGTAATTTGGTCCATTGGTTATTGGGTCGTTTACCCGGCATGGCCCACGCTATCAGGCGACGGTGAACGGGGCGGCACCACCGGCAATACCGGCTGGACCCAATATAGCCAGCTAGCGGAAAGCCAGGCAGAAATTATGGCGCGCCGTGCGGCTTATCTGGACCGGTTTGACGCAGCCACCTTTGAAGCAATTCAAGCGGACAATGGCCTCTATGCGTTCGCACTTGCAGGCGGTGCATCTGCCTTCAAAGACAATTGTGCCACCTGCCACGGCACCGGCGGCGCAGGGGCCAGCGGTTACCCCAACCTCAACGATGATGATTGGTTGTGGGGCGGTACCGTTGACGCGATCGAGGAAACAATCAAATTCGGGATTCGGGCAAACCACGACGAGACTCGTTTTTCCGAAATGCCTGCCTTCGCTGACATTTTCGCCGAAGATGAAATTTCGGACATAGCCGATTATGTCCTAAGCTTCAGTACAAACACCATCTACCCCACGCGCGGCAAGACATTGTATGACGAGCAATGCTCGCTTTGCCATGCGGAAGACGGAACCGGGGACCGGTTTCAGGGCGCCCCTAACCTTTCGGATGCCATCTGGTTTTACGGTGGCAAAAAAGGTGAGATTGAAGCTCAGATCAGAAGGCCAAAACACGGCGTAATGCCAAATTGGAATGTTCGATTGAGCGACAGCACCATCCGCCAGCTGGCCATTTATGTTCATTCGCTTGGCGGCGGTGAGACGGAGTAGTACCCATGTCCGACGCGGCACAGCCAATCAAATATTTCGAGAAGCGGGAACGGGCTTACCCCAAACGCATTTGGGGTAAGTACCGCAAGCTGAAATGGATCGCGATGATCGTGACACTCGGAATTTACTATCTGGCTCCCTTTCTACGGTGGGACCGGGGTCCCCACGCCCCTGATCAGGCCATTTTGATCGATATGTCTGCTCAGCGTGGCTATTTCTTCTTTATCGAGATATGGCCCCAGGAAGTTTATTACCTGACCGGTATTCTGGTGCTAGCCGCCGTTGCCCTATTTTTTGTCACCAGTTTAGCTGGACGGGTATGGTGCGGATATACTTGCCCGCAAACAGTTTGGACTGACCTGTTTGTATGGGTGGAACGCATCATTCAAGGCGATCGTGTCAAACGAATGAAGCTGGCAAAAGGTCCTTGGAGCCTCGAAAAAATCTGGAAGTTTGCCCTGACCCACTCCCTATGGATCGTTATCGGCATGCTTACCGGTGGGGCCTGGGTTTTCTATTTCAACGACGCGCCTACCCTTCTGGAACAAATCATCCATTTTGAGGTGCCCTGGAGTGTTGGCGGCTGGATTGTTGCACTGACCTTCTCCACCTATCTGATGGCAGGTTTTGCGCGCGAACAAGTGTGCATGTATATGTGCCCCTACTCCCGGTTCCAGTCGGCCATGTTCGACAAGGAAACCATGGTCATCGGCTATGATGAAGACCGGGGCGAGCCCAGAGGTCGACACAAAAAAGGGGACACCTGGGAAGGGCGCGGCGACTGCGTTGACTGTACCTTATGCGTGCAGGTATGCCCGGTTGGAATCGACATTCGCGACGGATTACAGATGGAATGTATCGCCTGCGGATTGTGCGTGGATGCCTGCAATCAGATAATGGAAAAAGTTGAACGCCCGGCTGGCCTTATTCGCTATGACACCACCCATAACCGTGAAGCGAGATTGAGTGGTAAACCCGAGATAACCCACGTTATGAGACCGCGTACCTTCTGGTATATGTCTGTGCTTGTGGTTGTTGGCGGTATAATGCTGTACGGGCTTCTCAATCGTAGCGCATCAGAACTGCATGTTCTGCATGACCGCAACCCACTTTATGTCACTTTGTCGGACGGAACCATCCGCAACGGTTACGACATTCGCATTCTGAATAAAACGCACGAAGACATCCTGTTCAAGCTATCAGTTGACGGTGTGCAAAACGCCCAGGTACGGATCCAGGCTGCAGGCAACCCGGACCCTTCGGCTTTACTTGTCTATGCGGACAGCGTCGCGCACTATAGGGTGTTCGTATCCGCGCCAAAGCCATCGACGGCGCGCTCCACCCTTACCTTCACCGCTGCAAGCGCTTCAGGTGATATTATCGAAACATACTCGGGTATTTTCCTGAGTACCGGACGTTAGGGAGCCTATAAATGCCGGAAACTGCATTACCCAAGACAGGCCCGCGAAAAAGTGACCGGTGGATACCTTGGTATTTTGTCGGGTTTTTTGCCCTTCTTTTTATGTTTGACGGTGTATTTGTCTATCTGGCGACCAGCACTCACACCGGCGTGGTAACCGAACAAGCCTATGAAAAAGGCTTAAACTACAACCAAACCATCGAAGCTGCGGCTGAACAAGAGGCGCTTGGCTGGCAAGGAGAAGTGACCTACGATACCGGCAACCAGCTCAATTATGTGGTGCGAGACCGTAATGGTGCATTGGTAACCGATGCCAAGGTAGTTGCTGAACTGACGCGGCCAACCCATAATGGCGTCGATTTCAATAGTTCCCTGCTGGAAATTGCACCCGGCATCTACCAAGCGCCCATTGAATTCCCGCTTGACGGGTTGTGGGACGTCAGGATTTTTGTAACGTGGCAACAGACACAGTTTCAAACTGCACAGCGGATAGTTGTTCGCCAACAATGAGCTGCAGACATTGCGGCAGCGCCTCAAATGGGGCCGATTTTTGCTGTGATGGTTGCGCCGCCGCGCATGCTGCAGCCAAAGAGGTCGGCACAATCAACGCAACCAACATATATGCCTCGCTGGCGCGCCCGATAGAAGAAGGTGCCTTTCAGCTTGAATTGATTGTCGAAGGCATGCACTGCGCCGCTTGCTTGCGGTTGATTGAAAACGCCCTTGCCGCTAACGATGATGTAATGTCTGCGCGGGTCAATATGACCACCGAACGCCTTACATTCAATTGGCACGGCACACCGGAGCGCGGCGACGCGCTTGCGGGGCAAATTATCAAGCTTGGCTACAAATTGCATGACCCCGGCGACGGTGCCGCTGACGGCCACAATCAAAACACCGAGAGGCGGCTGCTTAAAGCCATCGCTATTGCTGGCTTCGCGGCAGCCAATCTGATGCTACTGTCAGTGGGCCTATGGTCATCAACCGGCGAAACAATGGGATTTGCAACCCGAGAATTTTTCCACTGGATTTCCGCGTTGATTGCCCTTCCAACGGTCGCTTACTCAGGCCAGCCATTCTTTCAGTCAGCCTACTCCGCGCTGAAAGAACGCCATACCAACATGGATGTGCCAATTTCACTCGCTGTCATTCTTGCGTCGTTGATGAGTATATCTGAAGCCGCGCGCGGCGGAGAATATGTCTATTTCGACTCCGCCGTAATGTTGTTGTTTTTCCTGTTGATCGGCCGTTACCTTGACGCTCGTGCCAAGGGAAAGGCGCGCGAAAGTGCATCCCGGCTACTATCTAAACTGGCTGGCTCTGCTGCTGTCATAACCGACGATGGTGTTAACCGCATTCCAATCAAGGAACTCAAGGCAGGCATGCGGCTACTGGTAGCTGCGGGTGAAAATATTCCCGCTGATGGCACCATTCAGAAAGGCGAAACCGACATCGATCTGTCGCTAATTTCCGGTGAAACCATGCCTAACCACGCCGGTGTAGGCGCCGCGACGCTTGCTGGCACCCTCAATCTGACCGCACCGGTTGAGATTATTGTAACCAAGGCCAGCGAACAAAGCCTGCTGAGCGAAATTGTTCGCATGATGGAAACCGCCGAACAGGGAGCAGCCAAATATGTGCGGCTGGCTGACCGCGCCGCATCGCTTTACACACCGGTTGTCCATATATTGAGCGCCGCCACATTCGCCGGATGGTTATTGTGGGGCATGCCGTGGCAGGCCTCGCTGTTAATCGCAGTTACGGTTCTGATTATCACTTGTCCCTGTGCGCTGGGATTAGCCGTTCCTGTAGTTCAGGTTCTGGCCAGCGGCAAGCTGCTGAAAAACGGCATATTATTGAAATCTGGGGATGCTCTTGAACGCATCGCTGGAGTAGATAGCGTCGTTTTTGACAAAACCGGGACGTTGACTGTTGGCAAGCCCGCATTGGAAGGCGGGTCATACAGTCCGGATGATCTGAAACTGGCGGCGTCGCTTGCACACCACAGCCGCCACCCGCTGTCGGTCGCGCTTGCGCAGAGCTATAGCGGCGAACTCATTGACCTTGAGGTCAATGAGGTACCCGGAAAAGGCCTCACTGCAAATCAAGGCGGCAAAACTATCAAGCT